>CENG01119348.1_pt1 | contig 16206 bp, 20 predicted proteins | sample 530131 | NCBI WGS metagenome assembly CENG01 (sample SAMEA2591057, study PRJEB7988) | marine metagenome | biome: marine biome (ENVO:00000447); feature: surface water (ENVO:00002042) layer; material: saline water (ENVO:00002010), including plankton (ENVO:xxxxxxxx) | depth 5 m
ACTAAGCTACAGGCCCATGGCTGATGCTGGGCTATCCTCGGACCGAGGGGGTATTTTTGAACCTACCGGCAAGAGCAAGGCTAGCGGTGGCCGGGTCCCCTCCCGTATGGACGGAAGCAAGATTAATTTATGAGGCCAACAAATAAGGTTTACTGATGAAAAATCGATGTTTTGAGAACTGAGCGGGTGATGATTTATATGAAGAGGATGATATTTGAAATGGAAAACTTCGGCCCTTGGGAAATTGATGTGGCTCCGACAGTTTATCCTCCTCGTGAGGACACTGAATTGCTCTGCAGGGCGATTTCAAGACTGGAGGGGAATGCATCGAATGCAATAGAGATAGGATGTGGCACGGGCGTGGTCTCCATGGCACTTTCTGCTCTCGGCTGGAGTGTTTTATCATATGATGTCAATCCATATGCTGTAGCCTGTTCTAGAGCTAACATAGAAAGAAATGGATTTGAGAGAAATGTAATAGTTAGAGAAGGTGGGGTTGGCGAGGATGGATGGGGCATACCAGATGGAACTAAGTTGATTGTATGGAATCTACCATATCTCAATCCCCCAGACCCTAATGGGCCGGTATTGGAGCCTATCGAGGAGGCGTCACTGACTGATTTGGGAGATGGTGGCTGGTCAGAAGAGTTATTGAAAAGTCTGAAAGTTAGGAACAATGATGATTTGACGGTCGTTCTTCTATTTAGAACGGACCCAATTAGTCCCAGTAGCCCTTCTGTCTGGTTAATGTCTGGGTGGTCTTGCAGATCATTGGAAATGAAGAGGATTGGCGATGAGAGATTGGAGGTCTTTGCTATGTGGAGGACTGGTTCAGGGTCAAAGGAAAAGAGAGAGGAAATATGTGATTCTGCAATGGATGGAGTGATTCATTTGCCGGACGAGGGGTGGCAGAGACTGATTGTAGGAGACCAGCTTTCTGGCAGAGGGAGAAGAGGATCAAAATGGGAGTCTATTCCTGGAGATTTACTGGCATCGTGGAAAATCAACAGAGAGCCAACCGAGATTTCCACCCCTGGAATGCTACAGATAGGGATTGGCGCCGCGGTTTCGAAGTCACTAAGTTGTGAACTGAAGTGGCCCAATGACCTGATCTCCATCCGTGGGGAGAAAATAGGGGGGATAATGATTGAAGCGAATAGTTCTAATCCTGGCTTTAGGATAGGGATTGGAATTAATTCATCACCAAGGGTGGTTAATGGAATTCCTTGCCTTGGGTGGAGCGATACCATTGGCGACGTTTCCCTAGAAGAAGTGTTCAGTATGGTGGACAGTGGGGTCTCTGGAATTCTTGAAAGACTCGAAATGGTACCAGATCTTGATCAAAGGTCGCTGGAAATTTCTAGCTGGAAGGCATTGTCATCCAGTCTTTCTAGAGGCGTAGTAGCTGAGATTGAGAATGAAAGGGTCAGGATTATTGGACTAGACAATGATGGATTCTTGTGCATAGAAGTCGATGGCAGTGAAGTCTTGGTTTCGGATGCTCAAAAGATGGAATGGAATTATCCCTAATTAGCTATTTATGGATGCCCAATCTCTGCCTTACGAGCCTAATCTTACCTGATGTGGTTAGAGTCGCCATACCGTCAATAGAATTAATTTTTTTCTTTGCTTCCAAGCTATCTTCAAGTGATGTCCTCAGAATTGCTAGAGTATGAATTTCGTCGTCGAACAAATCAAATAATTTCCAGTCGATATCGCCCATTATCTTTCCTAAATTATCCTCTAATAATGTCCTAGTAATTGGTTTCTGATAGATGTGCAGGCCTATCCATCTATTTTTACCCCTTCTGGCCTTACTGACCTTAGCCATGAGTCTGAGAGGGGATTTCAGTTAATTAATGAAGCCTAAATCCCACTAACTACTGCGACGAGCCTGAGCTTACCGACCATCTCATCACTAACTCTGGCTCCCATGATGACCTGGCAGTCTGGGTCCATGGATGATACGAATGAGTCTGTTAATTCTGTCAGGTGTGCTAGAGTCATATCTGGGCCTCCTTCGACCTGAATCATACAACCCTTGGCGCCTTCTACTGGAATGTCATTTAGAGGTGAGTTTCTAGCCATCTCAACTACTGATTTAGGATTCTCAGATACACCCGTTCCAACTATCAAAGTAGCATTTCCTTCTTTGTTTATTATTGCTCTCATATCCATTAAATCTAGATTTATTCTTCCCACACTAGCTAGGGTCGTAACAAGTCCTTCAACGAGTTCCGCTATCCAACCTGAACCTGTCATCCAATTCGTCTTCCTGCTCCTAGACTGCCAAGCTAATCTCTCCATACTGACTCTGATACACACGCTGGAATTTACTTCTAATGAAGGGATTGCTGCCTCTGCAATCGAACACCTTAGTGGCTGTTCTGCAAAGGGAAGGCCCGCGATAGAAAGAACCATGCAACCGTGTTGATTTGCTATCCTTGCCAGTTCCCCCGAAGCACCAGATCCCATTCCTCCCCCCAAACCAGTCAATAGGATGAGCACCTCGGCCCCTTCAAGTAGAGAAGAAATTGAGTCAATACCATTTCTCAGCCTGTGTGTTGCCATTGAAGGAAGAGCTGCTGCGCCTCTGCCCTCCCCTCCTGCATCGAGATACAAGCAATTAGCCTCGTTAGCTCCTTCGAAGGAGCTTTCATCGGCATCGATTAACAGTAACTCGGATAATTCTGAGCATCTTGAATGAGCCTCAATAGCCCATATACAACCCAAGCCTCCGACTCCGGCTATTAGGACCTCTCCGTCGTTCACGAACCTCGAGTATGGGGTAGGCGTATAGAATTGCTCAATCATAACTGGAATATCTTGTGTAACGTCTTCTCTCATCTCTTGCCCATGCATTATCTGGTTCTATAGCAAGTACCTTATCATAGAATTCTACAGCTTTCTCGAAGTCTGATAAATACCTTCCCTGGAGGTGTGCCATGACGTTCAGGACCGGAACGCACTCTGGTTCTTGCTCGAGAAGTTCGATGAGTATTTTTTCAGCGGGACCGATTCTCATCATCTCCATATGGTCCTCGGCCTCGTCAAGTTTCGATATTTGATCCTCGTTAAGACTGTACACATTCCTCCAAACGGGCCCTGACATATCACTTCCTCTTAGACTTGGCATATTAGTTTGGTGTGACGGCATGCTATCAGAAATGGCCTGTTTAGTGTGGCATACTGACAGTGGGGTAATGCAACGTTAATAGCCCCCTTTCTGGTGGCCACTACACCAAGGTGTTGTGGATGGCGTCGAGTGTGCTCACCGTAAGGAAGGTACTGGCTATCACTATTGTCGCTGTGCTGACGGCTGGTGGGTCACAGGCCAATCCCACAGGCATAGGTGGCGATGCGAATAATGAGGGAGATGTGGCGCTTGCAGGATGCACATGTCACGCCGAGGAGCCGGATAATTCTGTCACTCTAATATTGACCGATGTCCCCCATCGTTACCAACCAGGAGATTCCTATGAAATGTCAATTCAAATCATTGGGGGTCCTGTGGCAGATACGACTTCCCATACCGGTGGATTTTCCATGAGGGTTAGCGAAGGTACCCTCACCGCCTCGGCTGGATTTGAGTCCTTGATGTACAACTGGGAAGACGATCTTTCTACACTCACTCACAGCAATTCTGGATCGAAGGTTTCTGACAGAACTTGGCATATCACATGGACTGCTCCAGAAGAAGGTACTGGTGTTGTTACGATTTGGTTGGCTGGGAACTCGGTTAATGGAGACGGGATTCCCTCGCAACTGGACAGGTGGAACAGGCTAAGTGCGTCTATAGATGAAGGTGAATTTGGAGGGACGAGGACTGTATTCGTAGGAAATGGTGACATAGAGCCACCGGCACCTGTGGAAGAAGGGGTGGACCTACACCACATGGGAGCTGGTATGAGGGCGCATTGGCTAGGGCTGCTCGGCTTCGCCGCTGTTGTTATCGTGATTATCTTTTGTGGATTGATGTTGAGGTATGGATTCTCAAGACATTATGAGGGCAGGAGTAATCTTCTGAGACTGAGGATTAAGCACCAGAGAAGGGGTGATCAGTAATGAGGGATGACGTAGTAATGAAGATGCTCAGGCAGGTAGCATCGGGAGAGGTGAGCGTGGAAGACGCCAGGGAGGCCCTTGATGGAATATCTCTCACAGAGGAGGCTTATGAGACTGCGATTGAACACGGGGTTTTCAATGAGGCCCCTGCAGGGTCTATTGTTAGAGCCAGCGTCTCTCCTTCTGGAGATTCATGGCTAATAATTTTAGTAGGCCTTTGGGGAATAGTTTGGTCACTTTACTGGGCTGGTTCACTTTCATATGGGCTTTACAATAAATGGGATCAACAGATGTTGTCTTTCTTCTTAGGGATGTTATTGCTTACTGTAATAATACTGGGAATGATATACATGAAGTATGTAATGCCTGACATAGTAATCGTGAAGAGCAGGAGAAACAAGTATATCACTACGAAAGATCCTGAATCATGGAAGAAATATGAGGTGTAAGTATGGCAAGAAAATTCACGCTCAGAGATAGTTCTTCAAGCTCGGAGGATTCGTCCGGAGAGGGGCACCTGATAGACAGGCGCGAGTTCATGAGGCACTCGTTCAATACCGCCGCTGGTGCCATTACCGTTGCCAGCATTGGGAGTGTTGGGTTCGCATCCTTACTAATGGGGCAGGCAGAAGCAGATGGAGGAGACACTGCTGTGAGATACTGGGTACCGACGGGGGCAGAGGATAGTGTATGGTACGGAGATAGGCACTTGGAGCCCATGACATACCAATCGTTCGTCGATGCGGCCGCCAGTTCCGCCACGGGGATGTCAGCAGCCCAGGGAGTATGGTCGGGAATGCCAGTAAATGCAGTGTATGTACCTCATGAAGAGAATAAGGGTAGTGCCCTCATTGAGGATAAGCCTCGATTTCAATTTATGGATGGATACACGGCAGATGGCTCATATGTTGGCTCTGGATACGAGCTAGATGAAGATCCCCAATATCAGTCTCTTTCCATACATGACAACCTGATACTAATATTTTCAAGGTGTACGCACCTTTGTTGCATCCCGGGGTGGCAACTGGTTACTAACGAATTTACCGAAGACCAGTGGGTTCCAAGTGGAACTGACTCTGGGGGAAGTAAGCTGTTCTGTATCTGTCACTCGTCTAGGTTCGACCCTACTGTCATAGAGAAGAATAGGGCCAGAAATAGATCAAGTGGTGCTGAATTTGATTTCATTGGGATTAAGAGGGCCGGAGGTCCGGCACCAATGGGGATGCCATTGATTCCATTCGTTCTTAACGGAGATTTGATAGAGGCTCTGCCTGATTTCAAAGACTGGTACACATATTGCGACTGAGGTGAGAAAATGATTCAATTCTGGTTTCTATGGGTCTTCATAACCTTAGTTGTAGTAATAGTAGCTCTAACACTGAGGAAAGAAAGAGAGGAGATGCCAAGGAAAGAAATACTGCGAGCGGTCGAGACTAGTGCTAGTAGCATGGGTCTAGCAGAAAAGTCATTCCTGTGGGCATTCTCGTGGCTAGATACAAGATTCAGAATTCAGGACTACTGGGGGATGAGCAGGGATGCGTACTACGGCATGCACAGGCAAATGCCCATGACTCATGCTGAGAAATACAAGCTCAGAATAATTTGGTATTGGTATCCCCTATACTGCCTAGGTGGGATTTCCTTCTTGGCATTCGTAATCCTAGTTCTGACAGGTACTGTTCTAGGACTATACTACGTACCGGGTGGAGAGGGAGATCCAACTCCTGCGTATAGTAGCATGGAATTCATAATGACACAACTTCCTTTCGGATACATCATCAGATCCATACATCACTGGACTACGCACTTCATGGTCGCTGCTGTATTCCTGCACATGTGTAGGGTCTACTTCACCGGTGCTTACAGGAATCCTAGGGAATTAAACTGGTTGATTGGAGTCGCACTGATGTTCTTCACAATTTTCTTTGGCTATTCAGGATACCTCCTCCCATGGGATAGCCTAGCATTCGGTGCTGCAACTATTGGAATCAACATGGCAAATAGTACCCCTCTGATTGGAGGTTGGGTTGCAACCGCTATGTTCGCCGGTACTACAATCTCAGGACAGACGGTTACCAGAATGTACTTCCTTCATGTCTTCATACTTCCAGTAGTAGTTACTTCGCTCATTCTTGCACATTTGTTCATTGTTTGGGCACAAGGTATAGCGGAGCCACATTGAGGTGTGATAAATGGGGATGATGGATAGATTTGGTAGAATTGCTGATACATACATCAGCGAGAGAAACAAGCTTTTGGAAGCTGATACCGAGAGGAGGAGGACGTTTACTGGACATCCTTTCTGGCCTACTGAAGTACTTCGAGATACGATAATTTTTGCCTCGATTGTCATGACCATAGCATTCTACTCTTGGCTGATACCTCCCCCACTGCATAGTGCGGCTGATCCATTCGCGCAAGCTGGTTTCGTATTCCCCGATTGGTACGTTCTGTTTTCATACGGATACCTAAGATGGGGCGAGTATCTTCCTCAATTTGTGATTCCAGCAGGCCCTATCGGAGAGTTCTTCGGAACTCCTGTTATCGATTGGAACGCTGCTTGGTGGGGAGCCGCAATTACAGGACTTCCTGTTGGTATTCTCGCACTTCCCCCCTTCCTACCCGGTAGAGAAAAGAGAGGGGTTGAAGATCCATGGTTTGCAACTGCGGGAGCTGTTTATTTAGCCCATGTCTGGTTCATATCGGTTTTCTCGATCAATATATTCCTAGACTTGTATGCCAAAGATCGTAGTGACTATTGCTTTACTGGTTCTCATTCTGAACTAATGTGTGGAAGACAAGCCCCCTGGACTGCTGAGGTTTTCAATGCGGTTCCGTGGATACTTACTGGAATTTTCTTATTCGCAGTCATATATTTCCCTACCAGGAAATTCCTGCTTAGCTCAGTAGGTTCCAGAGTTACCCCAAGGATTGGTCGTCAGGTTGCTGTAGGATCTCTAATTGCCGCTGTACTCATATCTGTTGTCACATGGCCTGTGTATGAGAATGGTTTCTGGGACTATGGTGGGCTCGGTGCCATGGACGATGTCGAAGACTTGGATTCCCTCAGGGCACAGCCTTCTGACACCCTTGTACACGTAGAGGAAGGGAATGTTTGGGCTGACTGGGAAGACGAATGCATACCTTATGAGGAAAGCTCAACACTGGCTGCATGGAATGGATTGTCATCAGAAGAAGATCCCTCTGATTGGTGTGTCATTGCCGCGACGCATTGGTCTAATTGGGGTATTTTCCAACCTACGAAATTCAAGATAATTGACTTTGCAGGTGATAATGGACATGCCGACAGTGCCACAGGTAGAAATTCGGCCGAGGATGAAACATCTTTCCCCGGGACTGCAGATGGATCTGAGATTACATACGAAGTAAGTATGACATTCGAAGTAGAAGACCTGGGAGTTTCCGAAGTTCCAGCGGATATTGGATGTCTATTCAGGACTACAGTCAGAGGAGCAGGTGTCCATTCTCAGAGTTTGGTTCTAAGTGACTCGTCAGGAGATGAAATTTGGAGTACGGAAGGGTGTGTTTCGGAAACCATATACCTAGATGCGGGGAATACTTACAGTGTTTCTTACATGACCACATCGCAAGGAATCAACGAGTCTGTAGAGGTAATCACGAGCTTGTCTGTGGTAGCATACCAGCCCCTACTGTTGAATGATGATGGCACTTCACTAGTCAGGTCAGAGTCGACTCTGGATCTAGAGACCATGTCGGCAATGTACTTGAAGAATCCAACGTATCACAAGAATCCGAAGAGTCTTGATGCGAAATTGATATATTCGTTATTCATACCTTGTCTGGGAGTCGGTGCTTTGGTATTCATGCTCATGAGGAGCATGGCGAGAGGATACGAATACGAGATGAACAAGTGCTACGGCTGCGATCTTTGTGATGACGCTTGTCCAGTGAGGCTATTCAACTCTGGAGATAAGCTGAACATCATCTACAATACTTGGAACAATGAGGACGACGGGGTTCCTTTGTATTCATGTCTGACGTGCTCTGCTTGTACCAATGCCTGTCCCCAACTAGTGGATTATGATTCATATGTTGACATCAGGAGGAATATGATAGTCGGCGGCCCTCCTGCTACTGAAATTCCTCATACTGTATTACAGGCGGTCCTAGCTGCTGAAGCAGAGGAGGATGCTGACGGATACTTCATGTCGATTGATGAGTATCCAATTGATTCGAACATCGGATACTACCCAGGATGTGTCGACTACCTGGATCAAGAAATGATTTTCAGTCACGTCAACGAAGGTTCCATGAATCTAGGAGATGCTACAACTTCCGCATTCACGCTATTCGAAGAGATGGGTGAAGATGTCACTTACCTTGGTAGGGATTTCTTGAAGTGCTGTGGCCATGATCAGAAATGGCAAGGAATGACAGAAGTCTTTGAGAAGCTCAAGGCGTACAATCAGAAGAAACTAGGAGAGAGTGGGATTGACACCCTAGTGACATCTTGCGCCGAGTGCTTCAGAACATTCGCCCTGGACTATGAGTTGGAGGACATGAAGGTGATGCATACCACTGAATTCCTGGTAGAGAATGGTTTTGACATGAATCTACAATCGGATGACGATGTTACGGTCACTTTCCATGACCCATGCAGACTAGGGAGGCAGATGAATATCTATGACCAGCCAAGGGACCTCATATCCAACGTAGAAGGAGTTAACCTAGTAGAGATGGAGCATCATGGCGAAGATGCACTTTGCTGTGGTGTTTCCAGTATGATGAGCTGTAATGAGAATAGTAGAGCTTTGAGAGTCCAGAGATTCGAAGAGGTAAACGCAACTGGGGCTGACATCATGCTGACATCCTGTCCAAAGTGTGTCTCCCATTTCGAGTGCCTAAAGTTCGAAGGGGACCCAAGACATGACTTCGAAATATTGGATGTCGTTAGCTTCCTAGCCAGGCAGGTTGAGGCAGGGAAGAGTCAGTGAGCTCTAACCGAAAGCTAACCAACCTGAAAATACAGCCAATAATGCATTTATTGCTATGCCATACAAAGTGAATTTCGCAACTTGTATTCGGCGATAGCCGAGTGCAGTAAGCCAAATGAAGAAGCCAATTAGTCCTCCACAAGCAAATGAAATCCATGCTATCTGAGGAGAAATATACATTGTCATCAACACCCAAATCAATATGCCCTGTGTCAAGCCAATCCAACACATAGGATCGTATATCCAGGGTCCCTCATAGGCTTCCATGTTACTTGCTAGCGAAACATGGTTAAATTAGTGATGTTTAGACCGTAGCATTGAGAAGAAGGAGCATGGAGGGTTTTTTGTGACGGACATCAAAGATCTGATAGCACGGAGAAAATCTGAGCAACGGAGAATTAAGATTCTTCTAGATGCTAGAAGGTCTGAAGATCAGGCTAAATTGAAGGGAGGAGAAGATGCTGTCGCGTGGGTCAAGGAAGAGCAGTGCATCGGGTGCGATCAATGTACGATTGTTTGTGATGATGATGCCATAGAGCTGTATGATACTCCGCTTGCCAGTCCCATCCTAAATATCGAGGTAAACAGGAAAGCGAAGATTCTGAGAGACCCTTGTACTGGGTGCCAGTTATGCGTTCTTGCTTGCCCAACAGATGCAATACTAATGATAGACAGGTGATATTTTGAGTGATGAAGACCCAATTAGATTCGGTGCAGAATTTGGTCCCAAGAGGACAGAGAGGACCACAGGAGTATCATTATCGACATTCAAAAACTTGGTTTGGGTATCCAATATCGGAGGTTTAATCTTAGTTGCCATAGCTCTTGAAATGATGATAACTGGGCAGTTCTTACTTGGCCTTGGGTGTATGATCGGAGGTGTGGCAATAGCCCTTTTTCCCTCAAATTACGAGATAGTGGGAATGGATGAGGGATATCGTCCATCCGGATTGGAAGAGGAAGAGCCGTGAAAATGAATGGAACTTCCTTCCAGAAACTAGTATGGAGGGAGTTGCTTTCTATCCCCCTTGGAGAAACTAGGACGTACAAGCAGATTGCTGATGCTATTGGGAAACCTGGCTCATCGAGAGCAGTTGCCAATGCATGTGCAGCAAATCCGTATGCTCCCTTTGTTCCATGCCATAGAGTGATTCGTTCGGATGGAAGAGTCGGTGGTTACTCTGGCCTAGGAGGGGCAGAGGGAAAACTCCGAATGCTCGAAGAGGAGGGATTCAAGCACTCAGAAATAAATGATGAATATGGCCAGAGATGCAAGTGAGGCAACTGCCCAGACCATTAGATAGGTAGACTGCTTCAATTCATCTTCATCTGGCTCGGCCATGAATATCCCAGGATAGTTTTGAATGTAAATATACCCATCTGGACATGATTCAAATTATGGGAAGTAAAATCATTAGTGCCGCCAGAGGTATGAGGACCATCGTCGCATTGTCGTCAATATACTTCAGCGAAGGTACTTCTCCTAAAACCGTTAGTGGGGCCAGAAGTAGTGAGATAACTAATGGCGTTCCAAGCCATAAGTAACACCCTATCCAAACGGCATATGAGGTTAACATTCCTGCCCAAATTGCTAATTTTAGATCCTGCTTCTTTCTCTTTATCTCACCCATTATAGGATCGACAAAGGTCAGACCAAATATCAATGGAATGCCGTAGAGTCCAGATTCAAGGCCGGTCTTTCCATTGTCTGGAGCAATCAACAGGGCTAGTGCAACTGCAAACCCACCCCACGCAAGTGCAGAAATCTGTTTAGCCTCGTATTCACGTTGACCTATTACCACAATTCCCATCTTTATTCTCAGGGCTTCTATAATTATGAGAGTGATAATTATGGTACTAACTAATTGATCTGGATTCATCCCAAAATAATCCGAAATTTCAACTCCTCTTGCATAGTATATGAGTGGGATCAATGCCATTACCATATGAGTGGCCCTTCTGAGTGCGTGTCCTGTGAATCCCCCAATGGAGTGCTTGACATGATCTGTATCAAATGGCTTGAGGGGGTCGTCCATTCATTCACCTAGCTAAATCGTCCAGAGCATCATCAAGTGAAATACTTCCGGTTTGTAATTCGTTTATGACCCGATTCAAATTGGGAGACGATAGTAGACGAGAATCCCACAGTGAGATCAATCTTTCTTGTATTTTTATCTTCTCTCTCCAATCCGGAGAATCACAGTTTTGCACTAACTCCATCATTTCATCTATTCCCTCGTTCATCTGTGCAGAGACGAGGACAACATCCGGGGATTTCTTTCCGTCGGCAAATGAGAGAGAAGAACGTATTGATTCGGCAGCTTTGATAGCCCCCGGAAGGTCTGATTTGTTAATCACAATAATATCTGCTAACTCGATAATGCCTGCTTTTTCGGCTTGAATTATGTCGCCTCTATCTGGGCCATCAACTAAAATTATTTTATCTGCGAATGCAACTATTTTAATTTCCGACTGGCCCGATCCAACGGTTTCTATCACAATATTTTCCCATCCACAGTAGGACAGTAATTCAATCATTGAAATCAACGATGATGACATTCCACCTGGCTGGCCCCCAGTAGAAAGAGATCTCACGTAAACCAACTCTCCTGAGTCAGCTGAGTCCATCCTTACTCGATCCCCCAACAGTGCCCCACCTGACCTTGGAGACGAGGGGTCAATAGCCAGAACAGCTACGTTCTGATTTCTAGAATTCCAATAACTGATTATTCTCCCTATTAGAGATGATTTTCCGACTCCTGGAGGACCGGTTATTCCCATAACCGATGATTTCCTTGGAGGGGTATTTTCAGGAAAATTGAGCTTTATACCCTTTTCTAGGTAAGTTAGCAATCTTGACAAGTCCCTCCTGTTACCATCGGCTGCTGATTTTAGGAGGGAGTCTTGATCAATCAATTCCAACGCCACCCATCTTCATCACCGACTCCAATGGGGGCACCTGACTCCACTCTTGAATTAGCCTCATCTAAGAAAGATAGGATTTCATCTGTTCTTGATCCCGGTCCAAATATTGCCCTTACGCCACTGGAGAACATACTTTCATGATCTCTATCGGGTATTATCCCTCCCAGGAAAACCATTACATTGCCCATTCCTGTCTCCCTGAGAAGTTCACAAATTCGTGGCACTAAAACGTCATGAGCTCCTGATAATGTAGAGAGTCCAAGAGCATTTGCGTCTTCATCCATTACAATTCTTGAAATCTCCTCAGGAGTCCTCCTAAGGCCAGTATACACGACTTCATGACCTCCATCTCTAAGTGATCTGGCTATTACTTTTGCACCTCGATCATGGCCGTCAAGGCCCGGTTTGGCCATTACTATCTTCATAGTATCGAATAGGCGAACCGGTGACCCTCCTTGAAGCAACCGCAGGCCATATTTTCACGTTTTCATTAGTAAGACATATTGACGTCCCAACATATGGAGGTACATGAGTGCAGATGACGTACGCGTTGAAGAGCTTCGGAGGCGTAAGGCACAAGCCATAGCAGGAGGCGGTCAGGCGAGAGTATCAGCACAGCACTCCAAGGGAAAATTAACGGCACGAGAGCGGTTAGATCTACTCTTAGATGATGGATCTTTCATGGAGGTGGATCCGTTGGTAGAGCATAGATGCAGAGACTTTGATATGGATAGGAATGTAATCCCTGGGGACGGTGTGGTGTGTGGGCATGGCACCATAGGAGGGAAGACAGTGTACTGCTTTGCTCAGGATTTCACAGTATACGGTGGCTCCCTCGGGGAGATGCATGGCCTGAAGATTTGCAAGATTCTTGACATGGCCCTCAAAACTGGATCTCCTGTCATTGGACTAAATGACAGCGGGGGTGCAAGGATACAGGAGGGCGTAGCTAGTCTTGGTTCTTATGCGGAAATATTCTTCAGGAACGTCAGAGCAAGTGGAGTCATACCACAAATTTCAGTCATCATGGGACCCTGTGCAGGAGGAGCAGTCTACTCTCCAGCGATTACTGATTTTGTAATTATGGTGGATGGGACCTCCCATATGTTCATCACCGGACCGGAAGTAATCAAGACAGTAACTAACGAAGAGGTTTCCTTTGAGGACTTGGGAGGGGCTTCGACTCATGCTAGAAAGTCTGGTGTGACTCACTTTACTGCAGATGACGATGAAGAGGCCTTAGAGTTGACAAGGGAGCTCATTAGTATGTTGCCATCGAATAATCTACAGAAAGCTCCCGTTTTACCTACTATGGATCCGATAGATAGGGCCTGTGACAGGTTGCAAAGTTTAGTTCCAGATAACCCCAAAGAGCCGTATGATATCATTGTGGCAATAGAAGAAACAGTAGATGATGGGGCATTCTTAGAGGTTCAGTCAGAATATGCAATGAATATAGTAGTCGGATTTGCCAGACTAGGAGGACATACTATTGGAGTGGTTGCTAATCAGCCTAATTTTCTTGCCGGGTGCTTGGATATTGATGCATCCATTAAGGCGGCTAGATTCGTAAGATTTTGTGATTCATTCAATATTCCTCTTCTAACCTTTGTAGATGTTCCTGGTTTTCTTCCAGGTGCTAGCCAAGAGTGGGGAGGGATAATCAGACATGGCGCTAAGTTACTTTATGCATATGCCGAAGCGACGGTCCCTAAATTGACTGTGATTACCAGGAAGGCATATGGGGGCGCTTACGATGTAATGTCGTCCAAACACATCAGGGGAGATTACAACGTTGCGTGGCCCTCTGCACAGCTGGCAGTTATGGGAGCAGAGGGAGCGGTACAAATTATTCATAGAAGGAGGATCGCCTCTTCTGGAAACCCTGAACAGGAGAGGGAGAGACTAGTAGATGACTATGAAGATACTTTTGCAAACCCATATCGTGCTGCCTCTCTTGGATATCTTGATGATGTAATTCAACCAAGTGAGACGAGGATCGTCATGGTCAAAGCACTCGGTGCGCTGCTTGAAAAGGAAGAGGTTAGGCCAGCTAGAAAACATGGTAATATTCCGCTTTGAGGTGTTTTTTTGGACGATAGTAGATTGCTTAAATTAAAAGTAGTAGCGATGGTTGCTGTTATTCTAGAAGAGGAGGGAGGAGATTTTATCCAACCCTCTTCACAGAGAAACAGGGGAAAGGAGTGGGCTAGAGACCATCGAAGAGTAATTATTGGCAGAAGGAATCTGTTCAGAGCTAAATCGAAGAGGAGTTCTTCCAGGTGATCTAATGAACGACAAAAGAAAAGTAAATGTCGATGGAGAAGATTTTGAAGTCTCCATGGAGAAAGAAGGAGATTTTTGGAAGGTCGAAGTAGAAGGTAGAGTATTCTCTATCAAAGTAGATGGCAGTAAACGCGGGTCACCCTCTCCCAGGAAAAAGAAGGGAGCTCGAAAGGCTAAGAGATCAGGAGTAGTGTCGTCATCAATCCCAGGAAAAATTATCTCCATCTCAGTGAGACAGGATGAGCTTGTCTCCGAAGGGGACGTCATAATGATATTAGAAGCCATGAAGATGCAGAATGAAATTCAGGCCCCTATTTCTGGGAAAATTACTGAGTTGAATTGTGAACCAGGAGATAGCATCGAAGCAAATTCTCCTCTAATGGTAATTGAACCCGCTATTGACGATTCTAAATAGAGAGGTTTCAATAGAGAATGCCTGCAGGCTTATGTATGGTAAAATGCGACTTTCCCCAGTGCTCCTCTGAGGGAAGTGTGGTTAGTCGATTATCACCCAAAGGATTCCTTGTTGCTACGGGGAATAAGGCATACTCATTCAGAGAGGCTTACAAGAGATTTACTTATTGTGATAAATGCCATGATGAATTGATGAAATCGGTTTGGAACAGAGTTAGAGAAGCCGATGAAAAGGGCGATGATCACGTTGCTCCAACGGCAATCTGATCAAATTAGTCCCAGAGCGTCTTCTATCCTATTCATCTCAGGACCGGTTGAACCTGTACCTACCATTGCATGGGTATCGCTGGCGGCACAACCCGCACCAATAAAGGGAGATCCGAAACTGACTGTCCCCACCATAACTGGAACGCCTAAGGTATTCTCGATGAGCTTTGCCTCATCTGTTGTAATATCTGGATGAGCCAAAGCTCCGTTAGAATTCGCTACTAGCATACTGCCTACTGTATCATGTCCTGCAACTTTACTTCTTATTGCATTCACACCCAATACTTCTCCTATCATTTCAACGCCGTCTTTCCCTGGAGGGACCACTGGACTTACAATCGCACCTATTTCATTGCATTCGACTAGGTTTCCTGCGGCATTTACACCGCTCTGCATTACTACAACGTCACCAAAGCTTGTTAGCTCATCAAGGTCTTCTTCTGTGGCAATATCAGCTACAGCGATACCCTTGCTATTTCCCTTCAAAAGACTCCCAATCAAAGAGGACCCTCCTACCATGAACGGATATGTTTCGATACCGAAAGCACTTCCGATTTCCTCTACGGCCTCTGCGCCAAGGGATCTTGGAACGAATAAAACATCACCGATTACAGATAAGTAAACGCCAACTTGGCTGTGACCCAGAATATCGCCAGTGGAAATTCCCAATTTACCACTCCGTATTTTTCCTCACAGGTCCTTTATGAATAATTTTTTGCGGGGATAAAGAACTGTTTCCAGAACTTATGAGAAAGAAAGAAGGCACAGCGACGATCGTTCCCGTGGGCTCTCGCACCACAGTACAGGAATCGACGCAGGAGGTCTTGACTTCCGGGTTCGATATGGGACCGGGTATTACCCCTCCGCTGTGGCCGTGCACAACTTTCTTTCGAATGTGTGAATTGATATGCTTGATTGAACAGAGGCCCACACAGGGCTTAATATGTGAATTCTTGATGCTCGGGGGATTAGTGCAGCTGGGCTGAACACCTCGGTCGAAACCTCGGTGCTTACACCCGCTGTCTATCAATCTCGTCTTTTACGAGTCCCCTGAGGTGCCTCGTCTTTCGGGCGACTTCGAGCTTAGATGCTTTCAGCTCTTATCCGCATGGAGCGTGGCTACCCAGCATTGCCTTGTCAGACAACTGGTAAACTAGTGGCTCCGAGCCCTCGTTCCTCTCGTACTAAAGGGCCCTTCCGATCAGGCACCTGATACGCCTCAACCACAAAGCAACAAACCTGTCTCACGACGGTCTAAACCCATCTCACGATC
>CENG01033399.1_pt1 | contig 16192 bp, 26 predicted proteins | sample 530131 | NCBI WGS metagenome assembly CENG01 (sample SAMEA2591057, study PRJEB7988) | marine metagenome | biome: marine biome (ENVO:00000447); feature: surface water (ENVO:00002042) layer; material: saline water (ENVO:00002010), including plankton (ENVO:xxxxxxxx) | depth 5 m
CAAATACAGAAATAAATACATTAAAATAATTATTTTCATAAATGATAATGAATAAAGAAAAATTAAACATTTTGGTAACCGGAGCAAATGGGTATATAGGGATGCGCTTAATACCAAAATTGGTTGAAAGTGGTCATAAGGTTTATTGTGCAGTTAGAAACCCTGAAAGATTGTCTTTGAATCCAGATCTCTTAAAAAAAGTTAAAATAATAACAATTGATTTTCTGAATATCCAAAAAAATAATTCTATTCCAAAAGAAATAGATGTAGTTTATTACCTAATCCATTCTATGTCCTCCAAAATAGAAGGATTTTCTAAAATGGAAATTGATTGTGCAAATAACTTCAATTACTTAATAAAAAGTACTTACACAAGGCAAATAATTTTTTTAAGCGGAATTGTAAACAATAAAAATCTTTCAAAACATCTAGAATCAAGAAAAAATGTTGAAAGAATTCTTAGAAAAAATCAAATCAAATTAACAGTTCTTAGAGCAGGTATAATAGTTGGATCTGGTAGTGCATCATTTGAGATCATAAGAGATTTGTGCGAAAAACTACCAATTATGATAACTCCAAAATGGGTTAAAACAAAATCCCAACCAATAGCAATTAGAAATGTTATTGAATTTCTAACTGGTGTTTTATTACATCCTAAGTGTATTGGAAAAGCTTTTGATATTGGAGGATTAAGCGTTTTAACTTACAAAGAAATGCTATACGGATATGCTAAAAACAGAGGTTTGAAAAAATTAATTATTACCCTTCCTATAATGACTCCAAGATTATCTTCATATTGGCTATATTTTGTTACATCAACCTCATATCCGTTAGCTGTAAACTTAGTTAAAAGTATGAAGTCAGAGGTTTTAGTTAAAGGTGATAAACTTCATGAAATCCTAAACGTAAAATTATACACTTATGATCAAGCCATTAAAATGGCTTTTATAAAAATTGAACAAAACAGCGTAATTAGCAGTTGGAAAGATAGTTTGATTAGTGGACTAATAATCAACGAACTCAAACATTACATACAAGTTCCAAAATTTGGAATTTTACAAGACAAAAAAGTTGAAAAAAATATACACCCTGAAAAAACTTTAGAGTCATTATGGAAAATTGGTGGAGACACTGGCTGGTATTATGCAAATTTTTTATGGAAAATAAGAGGATACCTTGATCAACTATCTGGAGGAGTAGGTTTGAGAAGAGGAAGAACCCATAATAATAAAATTTTCACGGGAGATTCTTTAGATTTTTGGAGAGTATTATTGGCAGATAAAAAAAATATGAGATTGTTATTATTCGCAGAAATGAAGTTACCTGGAGAAGCTTGGTTAGAATTTAAAATTGTGAAAGACACTATTTTTCAGACCGCTACCTTTAGACCGAAGGGATTATGGGGTAGAATTTATTGGTACGTGTTAAGCCCATTCCATTACTTTATTTTCAGAGGAATGTTAAGAAACCTTTCAGTGAAAAAATCACCTCTTCCTAATGGGTACAAATTTTAAATCAGTTTTACCAGTAAAAATTTGTCTAGGACGACCGATGGGTTCATTGTTTTTTCGCATTTCCCACCACTGAGCAATCCATCCTGGCAATCTCCCAAGTGCAAACATAACTGTAAACATTTGAGTTGGAATTCCAAGAGCACGATATATAATTCCAGAATAAAAATCCACATTAGGGTACAGTTTCCTTTTTACGAAATATTCGTCTGTTAAAGCCAATTTTTCTAATGATTTTGCTATTTCTAAAACAGGGTCAGTTACACCTAAATCATTTAGAACTTCATCAGCAGCTTTTTTAATAATTTTTGCTCGAGGATCAAAATTTTTATAAACTCGGTGCCCAAAACCCATTAGCCTAAATGAATCTTTTTTATCTTTTGCCTTTAAAATATACTTTTCGATATCACCACCATCATTTTTGATTTTCTCTAACATTTCGATTACTGCTTGATTTGCTCCACCGTGAAGCGGACCCCAAAGTGCAGAAATACCAGCAGAAACAGACGCAAATAGGCCAGCATGTGAAGAACCAACAATTCTCACGGTTGATGTTGAACAGTTTTGTTCATGGTCAGCATGTAAAATTAAAAGTTTATTTAATGCATTATTTACAATTTTATTTGGTTCATATTTTTCAGTTGGATGACGAAAAAACATTTGTGCGATGTTGTTTTCATAACTTAAAGATCTATCAGCATAATTCAAGGGTAACCCTTTAACTTTTCTGTAAGTCCATGCACACAAAATAGGTAATTTAGCCATTAAGTTAACAACTGCAGAATATATTTCTTCTTCTGATCCAACATCTACTGAATCAGGATCAAACGCAGTTAAAGCAGAAGTTAACGAAGCTAGGGCCCCCATCGGATGAGCACTTCTAGGAAAACTTTTTAAAATAACTTTCAAATCTTCATCCACCAACGACTCCTTATGTATATCGATTTGAAATTTTTCTAACTGTGATTTAGTGGGTAAAAATCCAAAAATTAGTAAGTACGAAACTTCTAAAAAACCTGCACTTTGAGTTAAATCTTCAATAGAATAACCTCTATAACTTAACTCACCTTTTTCGCCATTTAAATAAGTAATTTCACTGAAGCACGACCCAGAGTTTTTATAGCCAGGATCAATAGTTATTAATCCAGTTTGTGACCTAAGTTCATTAATATTTATTGCACGCTCGTTCTTAGAACCTTTAACAACAGGGAACTCGTAAGACTTATCTCCAATTATAATCTTTATACTATCACTCATTATCGACCTATATGAGTAAATTTATTGAAAATAAAGCTATAATTGAAATTAATTTAAATATTAATGAATATCTAGAAATTTATATTGAATGATTTTTTTTGAAGATAAATAGATTTATTTGAAAGTCTTTCTTCTATCCTAAGCAACTGATTATATTTAGACATTCTATCACTTCTTGATGCAGAACCGGTTTTAATTTGACAAGTTTTCATTGCTACAGCTAAATCAGCTATCGTTGAATCTGAAGTTTCACCTGACCTATGCGACATTACTGCAGTATATCCAGCATTGTGTGCCATCTTTACGGCTTCAAAGGTTTCTGTAAGAGTTCCAATTTGGTTAACTTTTATTAAGATTGAATTTGCAATAGTTCTACTTATTCCTTTAGAAAGTCTTTTAACATTGGTAACGAATAAATCATCTCCAACCAACTGAACTTTATCGCCAATTTTTTTTGTTAATGCTTCCCATCCATCCCAATCATTTTCATCCATTCCATCTTCAATAGATAAGATTGGATACTTTTGAGTTAGATTTTGTAGATAATTAACCTGTTGCTCTGAATTTCTCTTAATACCATTGACACCTTCAAAAATAGTATAATCATATATTCCATTTTTAAAAAATTCAGATGAGGCACAATCTAAGGCAAGCATAATTTGCTTTCCTGGTTCAAATCCAGCCATTTCGATTGAGGATAAAATGGTTTCTATTGCATCCTCGGTACCTTTTAATTTTGGTGCAAAACCACCTTCATCGCCTACGGCAGTACTTAATTTTTTTTTATTTAGTATTTTTTTTAGACAGTGAAAAACTTCTACACCCATATGAAAAGATTCGGAAAATGATTCTCCAGAAATAGGCATGATCATAAACTCTTGAAAAGCAATTGGTGAATCTGAGTGTGAACCACCATTAATTATATTCATCATTGGAACAGGTAAAATTTTTGCATCTTCGCCACCTAAATATTCATAAAGTGGCATTTTTTTTTCATCTGCTGCTGCTTTTGATATAGCAAGTGAAACTCCAAGAATTGCATTGGCTCCAAGATTTGACTTGTTATGAGTCCCGTCTAAGTCAATCATCAAAGAATCGATTTCCTCCTGGTTTTGAACTTTTTTTCCGATAATAGATTTCGCTATCAATTTGTTTACATTATTAACCGCGCTCATAACTCCTTTACCCAAAAATTTTTCATTGTTATCCCTCAGTTCAACGGCCTCATACTGTCCTGTAGAAGCTCCTGATGGAACCGCGGCTCTTCCAAATCCGTCTTTATCAGTAAACACGTCAACTTCAACTGTCGGGTTACCCCTAGAATCAAAAATTTGCCTCGCTTTAACACTTATAATTTTTCCCATCTCATGAAATTAATTGGATAATATTTTTTTAAAGTTTGTAAAAAGATAATGTGCATCATTTGGACCTGGAGCAGCTTCTGGGTGATATTGAACAGAAAAACATTTTTTGTTTTTCATTTTTAATCCTGCCACTGTGTTGTCGTTTAGATGTGAATGTGTTATAATTATATTTGGATCTGATTCTAATGCTTTTCTATCTACGGCAAATCCGTGGTTTTGAGAAGTTATCTCGCCTTTACCTGTCTGATGGTTAATTACAGGATGATTAATACCTCTATGTCCATTAAACATTTTAAATGTGGGTATACCATTAGCTAATGCAATTATTTGGTGTCCTAAGCAAATACCAAAAAGGGGTTGGTTTTTTTGTATTATTTTTTTTGCAAGTTCTTGAACCAAAACAAGGGGTTGAGGATCTCCAGGTCCATTCGATAAAAAATATCCATTTGGTTTCCATTTTTCGACATCAGAGATTTTCGTATTGTATGGAAAAACTTTCACATATATATCCTGATTCGCAAGATTTCTTAAAATATTTTTTTTTATACCCAAATCTATTGCAGCGACTTTAAATTTGGAATTAGGATTACCAAAAAAATAAGGTTTTTTTGTTGAAACCTTTGAGACTAGCTCCATTCCTTTCATTGATGGAATTTTTTTGAGCTCTTTTTTTAAACTATCTATTTTATCCAACTCAGTAGTTATTAAAGCATTCATAGCACCGTTTTCTCTAATGTATTTTACTAGAGCTCGGGTGTCTACATTTGAAACAACTAGTTTATTTTGATTTTTAAAAAAACTTAACAAATCTGACGTATGACCATATCTACTAAAATTAAAACTAAAGTTTTTAGTTACTAATCCAGCTATTTTAATTGAATCTGACTGATTGTCAAAATTATGGGTACCGTAATTACCAATATGAGCATTAGTTGTTACCATTATTTGACCAAAGTATGATGGGTCCGTGAAAATCTCTTGGTATCCAGTCATACCAGTGTTAAAACAAATTTCACCAAACGAAGTTCCAGAAATACCAACGGATTTACCAAAAAAAATAGTCCCGTCTTCTAATAAAACTATTGCCTTTGGTCTTTCAATATAGCTCATATTCTTTCATACAAAGAAATATAAAAAAGAGTAAACATAAAATAGTTATCCTCTCATATTTAATTGAATTATTAACAATTTTGGATTATAAAAAAAGTTTTTAAACCACTCTTTTCAGAAAGAGATATTTTTAATTTTTAACGCTTTTATGATTAGTATTAATCATCCTTTTTGGAGACTTTGTTATCATTCTCTTCTGGAGCTTTGTCATCTACCTTTTCTGGAGCTTTATCATCTACCTTTTCTGGAGCTTTGTCATCTACCTTTTCTGAAGATTTTTTATCGGTATTCAAATTTTTATCTATTTTGGATTTTGATTTACTTCTACCTCTTCTAGTAGACTTTTTAGGAGTATCTGATTTTGTATACAACTCATTGAAATCAACAAATTCAATCATTGCCATATTAGCATTATCTCCCAATCTATTTCCTAGCTTAATAATTCTTGTGTAACCACCAGGTCTATCACCAATTTTATTTGATATTGTTCTAAATAACTCGCTTACAGCATTATTATTTCTTAAATATCTAAAAACAACTCTCCTGTTATGAGTTGAATCGTCCTTAGTCTTTGTTATTAGTGGTTCAATAAATCTTTTAAGAACTTTTGCTTTTGTTACAGTAGTATTTATTCGTTTATGCTCAATTAATGAGCACGCTAAATTTGCAAGCAGAGAGCTTCTATGAGCTGTTTTTCTACCTAACTTTATCTTTTTGTTTCTGTGCCTCATAAAGAGAATTTTTAATCCTTATCTAATTTATATTTTGACAAATTCATACCAAAAGACAATCCTTTAAGAACAACTAGTTCTTCTAATTCTGTCAATGATTTTTTACCAAAGTTTCTAAATTTCATTAAATCATTTTTATTATAAGAAACTAAATCCCCAAGAGTTTCAACTTCTGCAGCCTTGAGACAATTTAGAGCTCTGACTGACAAATCCATATCAATCAATTTTGTTTTTAGAAGTTGTCTCATATGCAAAGATTCTTCATCGTAACTTTCAGCTTGGGCTATCTCGTCTGCTTCTAAAGTAATTCTTTCATCTGAAAATAATAGAAAATGGTGAATTAGAGTTTTAGCTGCCTCTGTTAAAGCATCTTTAGGATGAATTGAACCATCAGTATTAATTTCAAAAACTAATTTTTCATAGTCAGTTTTTTGTTCAACACGATAATTTTCTATACTATATTTTACATTCTTTACGGGGGTAAAGACTGAGTCTATTGATATTACACCTAATTCTGAATCAATTTTTTTATTTTCTTCAGCAGTTACGTATCCACGACCTTTTTCAATCGTAAACTCCATGTTAACCTGAAAACCTTTTTCCAAATTACAAATAACTAAGTCTGAATTTAAAACTTGAAATCCAGATATAAATTTTTGAATATCACCTGCCTTGAATTGATCTTGCCCTCCTAAAGAAATTTTTATAGTTTCATTTTCAAGATCCTCAATTTGCCTTTTAAATCTGATTTGTTTAATATTTAAAATTATTTCCGTGACGTCTTCAACAATCCCTGGAATAGTTGAAAATTCGTGATCTATGTTTTCAATTTTAACGGAGGTTATTGCAAATCCTTCTAGTGAAGAAAGAAGCACCCTTCTCAATGCGTTTCCAACTGTCAAACCATAACCAGGTTCTAAAGGACGAAACTCAAACTTACCTTCAAACTCTGAAGAATCGATCATAATTACTTTGTCTGGTTTTTGAAAATTTAATATTGCCATGTTTGTGATATTATATTATGTATTTGTTATTTATTTAGAATATAGCTCAACTATTAGTTGTTCTTTTATATTTTCTGGAATTTGAAATCGATCTGGAACACTAACAAATGTTCCAGTTAAATTGTTTTCATCCCAAGTAAGCCATTCGTAGATTGAAGAATTTTTTTGGATAGATTCTTGTATTGAACTAATGGACTTAGACTTTTCTCGGACTCCAACCTTATCTCCCGGTTTAATATTACATGAAGGAATATTTACCGTTTTATCATTTACTATTATGTGTCCATGTGAAACAAGTTGTCTTGCACCACTTCTTGATGGTGAAATTCCTAATCTATAAACTATATTATCAAGTCTAGACTCACATAATTGAAGTAAAACTTCGCCTGTTACCCCTTTACTCCTTGAGGCTCTATTAAAAATTACCCTAAATTGTTTTTCTAATATACCATATGTGTATTTTGCCTTTTGCTTTTCCATCAATTGAATTGCATACTCTGATTTTTTTCCTCTACGTTTATTGTTACCATGTTGTCCAGGAGGATAATTTCTCTTTTCAAAGGATTTATCTGAACCAAAAACTGGTTCTCCAAATTTTCTAGCGATTTTTGATTTAGGACCTATATATCTAGCCATTTTATATTTTTTAAGTTATACTCTTCTTCTTTTAGGAGGGCGACATCCATTGTGAGGAAGAGGCGTTACATCAATAATTTCAGTTACTTCAATTCCACTATTATGAATAGTTCTAATAGCTGATTCTCTTCCGTTTCCAGGCCCTTTCACATAAACTTTAACTTGTCTTAAACCTAGATCTTGAGCTATTTTTGAACAATCTTCAGCCGCAACCTGTGCAGCATAGGGAGTATTTTTTTTAGAACCTCTAAATCCCATTTTTCCCGCAGATGACCAAGAAATAACCTCACCTTTAAGATTAGTAATTGAAATAATAATATTGTTAAATGAAGCATTAATATATGCTTCACCAACAGGTTCTACAGATACTTTTCTTTTTTTATTCGCAGATTTAGCCATATTTAATTATTTAGTAGCTTTCTTTTTATTAGCAATTGTTTTTCTCTTTCCTTTTCTTGTTCTAGAATTATTTTTAGTTTTCTGGCCTCGAAGAGGTAGTCCGGTCCTATGCCTAATACCTCTATAGGAGCCAATATCCATAAGTCTTTTTATATTAAGTTGGGTTTCTGAACGCAATTCTCCTTCCACTTTATATTTAGAAATAGCTTGAATGATAGATTTTATCTCAGAATCTGTCCAATCTGACACTTTCTTATTTAAATCTACTTTTGCTATATTTAAAATTCTTGAGGCTCGACTTCTTCCAACTCCATAAATGTAAGTTAATGCAATCTCACCCCTTTTCGATTTCGGTATGTCTATACCTGATATTCTAGCCATATTATCCTTGTCTTTGTTTAAATCTTGGGTTTTTCTTATTAATTATATATAATCTACCCTTTCTTCTAACGATTTTACAATCTGAACTCCTTTTTTTTATCGATGTTTTTACTTTCATAATTATAAATTAAAATCTAAAAGTTATTCTTGCCTTAGTTAAATCATAGGGACTCATTTCAAGCTTTACTTTATCACCGGGTAAAAGCTTAATATAATGGAGTCTCATTTTGCCCGAAATATGAGCAGTTACAACGTGTCCGTTCTCAAGCTCAACTCTAAACATTGCGTTTGAGAGAGCCTCAATTATTTTTCCTTCTTGTTCAATAGCTTCTTGTTTAGGCATTTTATATTGAAATTTTTCGGTTACTACTGGTTTTCATAAGTCCATCATAGTGACGATTTAATAAATATGAGTTTACTTGTTGAATTGTATCAATAGCTACCCCAACCATGATTAATAACGATGTTCCACCATAAAATAGAGCCCATCCTTGTTGCATACCCATTAATTTTACAACTATCGCGGGAAAAACAGCTAAAGCAGCTAAAAACAGTGATCCAGGAAAAGTGATTTGAGACATAACATTATCTAAAAATTCACTAGTTTCATTGCCTGGCCTAATACCAGGTACAAAACCTCCACTTCTTTTTAAATCATCTGACATTTTGTTTGTTGGTACTGTTATAGCTGTGTAAAAAAAAGTAAAAATAATTATAAGTAAGCCAAAAACAACATTATACCAAAGACCAAAAATATCTGAAAAGTTAACTTGAATCCACTGACCAACTTCGTTATTTCCAATTAATCTCCCAATGTAACTCGGAGCAAACATTATAGCTTGAGCAAAAATAATTGGCATCACTCCTGAGGCATTTAATTTGAGCGGTATATATTGTCTTCTTCCAAAAAGATTAGAATTGTTCGCCCCCATTTGTGCTCTTCTTGCATATTGAACAGGTATTTGCCTCACGGCCAAAACAAGAAGAATTGACAATAAAATTATAATAATCCATAATATCATTTCAATTAAAATTAGGATTAACCCCCCGTTGTTTTCTGATACTCTTGAGATGACCTCCTGAGTAAAGGACATTGGCAATGTGGCAATTATTCCCACCATTATCAGCAAGGATATACCGTTTCCTATTCCTTTATCAGTAATTTTTTCTCCAAGCCACATTGCAAATATTGTTCCTGTAACTAAAATAATTACAGATGGTATCATGAAAGAAAAACTTTTGCCCAAAATAAATGCTGAATCTGGAACCCCAAGTGCGCTAAGACCGTAAAGATAAGCAGGTGCCTGAACAACACATATAGCAATTGTCAACCACCTTGTTATTTGATTTAATGTTTTTCTACCGCTTTCTCCTTCCTTTTGAAGCTTTTGTAAATATGGAAGAGCTACCCCCATAAGTTGAACAACAATTGAAGCAGAAATGTAAGGCATTATGCCTAAAGCAAAAACTGAAGCATTGGCAAATGCCCCTCCAGTAAACATATTTAGTACACCAAGAAGACCTCCACCACCTGTTCTATCACCTAGTTCAGCAAGTTGAAGTGCATCTATTCCTGGGAGTGTAATTTGTGCACCTACTCGATAAACTAACAAAATAGACAAGGTAACACCTATCCTAATTCTTAGTTCTTCAATCTTGTAAATATTAATAAGTGCTTGAATAAATTTACCCATTTAGCGAAATTAAATTTACTTCTCCTCCAGCCGACTCGATTTCTTTTTGTGCCTTCTTTGAAAACTTGTGAGCCGTTATTTTCACTGGGGAAGATATTTTTCCATTAGCCAAAATCTTCACTAAACTTTTCTTTCTAGCTAAACCCAAAGAATAAATTTTCTCAATATCCAATTTGTCTTTAATTTTCTTATTTAAAATTAATTGCTGAATACTTTCAAGATTTAAAACTTGATATTCTAATCTGTTGACATTTTTAAACCCAAATTTAGGAACCCTTCTTTGCAGAGGCATTTGACCTCCTTCAAATCCAATTTTTTTTGAATATCCAGATCTAGATTTTGCACCTTTATGACCCCTTGTAGATGTTCCCCCTTTTCCAGAACCCTGTCCTCTACCTAGCCTCTTGGATGCTTTTTTGTTTGAACCTTTAATTGGTGTTATATTTTCTAAATTCATTAAATTAAATTTTAGTGATTTCTACCAGATGATTAACTTTTTCGACCATACCCTTTATATTTGGAGTGTTTTCATGTATTACTTCTTTACCAATTCCTCTTAAACCAAGGGCAATAAGTGTAAGTTTCTGTTTTTTTAAATTTTTTATACTACTTCTTATTTGTTTTATTTTAATTTTCTCCATGGAATTAATCATTAAATAGTTTATCTAAAGAGATACCTCTTTGATTAGCAATTTTTTCTGGACTTCTCAAATTTAATAAAGCATCAAAGGTAGCCTTCACAACATTATGTGGATTCGACGAACCTTGAGATTTGGAAAGTACATTTTGAACACCTACTGATTCAAGCACAGCCCTAACAGCACCTCCAGCGATAACTCCGGTACCTTCAGAAGCAGGTTTAATGAATACTCTAGCTCCACCAAATTTACCGTTCTGTTCGTGCGGTATAGTTCCTTTTTTTAAAGAAATTCGAATTAAATTTTTTTTAGCTTCTTCCACCGCTTTTGATATGGCCCCCGAAACCTCCTTGGATTTACCTAAACCATGACCAACAATACCGTCCTCATCTCCCACAACAACTATGGCTGAAAAACCAAAAGCTCTTCCCCCTTTAGTTACTTTTGTTACTCTTTGAACACCAACCAATCTATCTTTGAGGTCTAGCCCACCAGGTTTAACTAATTCAATACTTTTATAATTTTTATACATATTTTAAAATTTAAGACCGCCCTCTCTAGCACCATCAGCAAGGGATTTTACTCTACCATGATAGAGATATCCCCCACGATCAAATTTCACTAAACTTATTCCTTTTTTGACGGCTTTTTGAGCAATAGTTTTACCTACTTCCTGAGCTACTTTGTTTTTATTTTCAAACTTATCAAAATCTTTACTAACAGAGGAGGCTGATGCTAAAGTGTTTCCTTTAATATCATCTATAATTTGAGCATAGATATTTTTATTACTCCTAAATACCGATAAACGAGGCATAGCACTGTTGCCCCTAATTGTCTTTTTTAACTTAAGTCTAATTTTTGCTCTTCTTTTATTTTTTATAGTTTCCATATTCAAGATTTATGCTGATTTACCTGCTTTTCTTCTTACTTGCTCTCCTACAAACCTTATACCTTTACCTTTATAAGGTTCTGGTTTTCTAAAAGATCTAATTTTTGCTGCAACAAATCCTAATAGTTGCTTGTCATGGGAAGTTAATTTTATAATCGGATTTTTACCTTTTTCAGAAACTGTCTCAATTTTAACTTCAGGTGCAATTTCAAATAAAATGTTGTGAGAAAAACCGAGTGATAAATCTAATCTTTGACCTTGAACAGAGGCTCGATAACCAACGCCTACCAACTCGAGTTCTTTGGTAAAACCAGAACTTACACCAATAACCATGTTATTAATTAAAGATCTGTATAAACCGTGTTTAGATTTGGCATCACTAGTCTCAGAATTTCTACTTAAAAAAATTGAGTTGTTTTCAAGATTGACATTTATGTCATGAAAATCTTGTTCTAGTGATCCCAGTTTTCCACTTACAATTATCTTTTGATTTTGCAAGTTTATGTTCACACCTTCAGGTACTCTAATTGGATTATTTCCTACTCTAGACATATTCAAATTTTAATATAAATAACAAACAACTTCCCCACCAATATTTTTTTTCTTTGCTTCTTTTCCAGTCATTAAACCCATTGAGGTTGAAATAATTGATATACCTAATCCATTTAAAATCCTTGGTATTCTCTTAGCATTGGAATATTTTCTCAATCCTGGAGTGGAAATACGATTTATCTTCTTTATTGTAGATTCTCCTGTTTGCTGATCATACTTTAATGCAATTTTTATTTTACCTTGTTTATTTGGGGTTTCCATAAACTTATAACTTAAAATAAATCCTTGGTCATATAAAATTTTTGTGATTTCTTTTTTTGTATTAGAAGCTGGAATTTCAACAATCTTATGTTTTGCAAGACAAGCATTCCTGATTCTAGTAAGATAATCTGCTATCGTATCTGTATTCATAATATATTTTTTTTACCAGCTTGCTTTTGTTAAACCAGGAATTAAACCTTTATTAGCCATTTCTCTGAAAGTAACTCTTGATAACCCAAATTGTCTTATGTAGCCCTTGGGTCTTCCAGTTATTTTACAACGATTATGTAATCTAACTGGAGAAGCATTTCTAGGTAACTTTTGAAGAGCTACGTAATCCTTTTCGTCTTTCAAAGCTTTTCTCCTAGCTTCGTATTTTTTAACAATTTTTGCACGTTTTATTTCTCGTGCTTTCATTGATTCTTTTGCCATATCATTTCTTTTTAAATGGTAATCCTATTAAACTTAATAAAGACTTTGCCTCATTATCAGTTGATGCAGAGGTTACAAAAGTGATGTCCATCCCTGATATTTTGTTTACTTTGTCTATATCAATTTCTGGAAAAATTATCTGTTCAGTTATTCCTAAAGTGTAATTGCCCCTACCATCAAAACCACTAGGTTTGATTCCATGAAAATCTCTAACTCTAGGTAATGCTATCGATATAAGTCTATCCAAAAATTCAAACATCTTATTCCCTCTCAACGTAACTTTCGCACCTATCGGCATTCCTTTTCTTAACTTGAAAGAAGCAACATCCTTTTTTGAAAGAGTTGGTACAGCTTTTTGTCCTGAAATAAGAGTTAGCTCGTCAACAGCTTGATCAACAAGTTTTTTGTCAGCAACTGCTGCTCCAACACCCCTGCTTAATATAATTTTAATAATTCTAGGTACCTGCATTGTACTTTTGTAATTAAATTCGTTCATTAACGAATTAGATACAGAGTCATCATACTCATTTTTTAGCCTAGGAATATAATTTGTTGTCATGCTTTTGTCTTACTATTTAAAACTTCTGATTTTTTTGAATTTTTAGGTTTTTCATTGGTAGCATTATTATCTATGAGAGAAACATTTGAAATATGTATTGGGGATTCTTTTTCTTCAATTCCTCCTTGAGGATTTTTAGAATTTGGTTTTATATGTTTTTTGACCAAATTTAGACCCTCGATAACAACTTTTTCTCTTTTTTTAATAATGCTAACTACTTTGCCCTCAGAACCCTTACTAGAACCAGCAATTACCTTAACATTATCTCCAACTTTAATTTTAAACTTTCTCATAACTTATAAAACCTCAGGGGCTAATGAAATAATTTTCATAAATTTTTTATCTCTTAATTCTCGTGCCACTGGCCCAAAAACTCTTGTCCCAATCATTTCGCCAGATGGGTTAAGTAAAACGCAAGCATTATCATCAAAACGTATATAGGATCCATCTTGTCTTCTAATTTCTTTACTCGTTCTAACAACAACCGCTTTTGTCACCTGTCCCTTCTTCATAGTCCCAGAAGGAGTTGATTCTTTAATTGTTACAACAATTTTATCACCAATGGATGCATATCTTTTTTTTGTACCCCCTAAAACTCTTATTGTTAGTACTTCTTTTGCGCCAGTATTGTCGGCAACCTTTAATTTTGATTCTTGATGTAACATTTATTTAGCTCTTTCAATAATTTTCATTAATCTCCATGACTTTGTTTTGCTCATTGGCTTAACTTCCATTATACGGACTTTGTCACCTACTCCACAATCATTTTTTTCATCGTGAGCTACATATTTTTTTGTTTTAAGGACAAATTTTCCATATTTAGGATGTTTTACTCGTTTAACTTCAGAAACAACAATAGAATTTTGCATTTTGTTGCTAGTTACAACGCCAATTCTCTCTTTTCTTAATTTTCTATCTCCCATATTAATTAATCAAATCTTTTGTCAATTTTGTTTTTGCAGTTTTAAGTCTTGCAATTATTCTTCTAGTATTTCTAATTTGGATTGGATTTTCCAATTCTGAAACATAACTAGACATCCTTAAGTCAAATAGTTTTTTCTTCAATTCACTGATTTTAACTTCCAAATCATTTAAATTTAATTTTGATATTTCTGTTTGCTTCATCTTAATTTTATTTGCTGTAATCGTTAGCTATTATAAATTTAGTTTTCACAGGAAGCTTTTGAGCAGCTAATCTTAGGGCTTCTTTGGCAATAATATGGCTAACACCTGCAACCTCAAAAAGAATTCTTCCAGGTCTAACAACGGCAACAAAATATTCAGGTGCACCTTTACCCTTACCCATCCTTACTTCCAAAGGTTTTTTTGTAATAGGTTTGTCTGGAAAAATTTTAATCCACAGCTGCCCTTCACGTTTCATATATCGAGTAGCTGCAATCCTTGCAGCCTCGATTTGTCTTGATGTAATAAACTTAGAATCCAATGATTTAATACCAAACATTCCATCAGAAAGCCTATGCCCTCTTTGAGAAAGACCTTTCATTCGTCCCTTTTGAGCCTTACGGAATTTTGTTTTTTTTGGTTGTAGCATTTCTTAATTTCTAACTTTTTTTCTTTGATTTAAACCTTTATTTAATTGGTTATTTTTCTTATTCATTCCAACTAACGGAGAAAGCTCACGTTTGCCATAAACTTCGCCTTTCATAATCCAAACTTTTATTCCTATTCTTCCATAAGTTGTATGCGCTTCTTGTATTGAATAATCTATGTCAGCCCTAAATGTTGACAGTGGAATTCTTCCTTCTTTATATGATTCTGATCTAGCCATCTCAGCACCGTTTAATCTTCCTGATATTTGAACCTTGATCCCCTCTGAGTTCATCCTCATTGCAGCAGCAATAGCCATTTTAATAGCTCTCCTATATGAAATTCTGGCTTCAATTTGTCTTGCTATACTAGCACCAACAAGCTTAGCATCTAATTCTGGTCTTTTTATTTCAAAAATGTTAATTTGTACCTCTTTACTTGTTATTTTTTTAAGTTCCTCCTTTAATTTATCTACTTCTTGCCCTGCTTTTCCGATAATTATACCTGGTCTTGCCGTTGTTATCGTAACAGTAATAATTTTCAAAGTTCTTTCAATTATCACATTAGAAACGCTTGCCTTGTTTAGTCTAACAAAAATATACTTTCTTATCTTTTCGTCTTCTGCCAATTTATCACCATAGTCTTTTCCACCATACCAATTAGAGTCCCAGCCTCTAATTATACCTAAACGGTTACCTATTGGATTTGTTTTTTGTCCCATTTTATTTCATTTCTTTTTTAGATTCAAGAACTACTGTCACATGGTTAGATCTCTTCCTTATTCTATGAGCACGTCCTTGAGGAGCAGGTCTAAGCCTTTTGAGCATTCTCCCACCATCTACTTTAATTTCATTGATAAAAATATTCGTGTTTTCAATACTTTTATCCTCATTCTTTGATTGCCAGTTGGATACTGCAGAAAGTAAAAGTTTTTCTAAATATTTTGCTGCATGTCTAGGATTAAATTTTAAAATATTCAAGGCACGACTTACCTCCTTACCTCGAAGTAAATCAGCAACCAATCTCATTTTTCTTGGGGATATGGGACAATTCCTCAGTTTAGCTATAGCCAACTTCTTTTTTTGAGCTTTTAAAATTTTTGCGTTATTTCGTTTTCTAATTCCCATTTCTTTTATTTCTTTCCTCCTGAATGACCCCTAAAAGATCGTGTAGGAGAAAATTCTCCAAGTTTATGTCCAACCATATTTTCAGTAATATATACTGGA
>CENG01072242.1_pt1 | contig 15980 bp, 18 predicted proteins | sample 530131 | NCBI WGS metagenome assembly CENG01 (sample SAMEA2591057, study PRJEB7988) | marine metagenome | biome: marine biome (ENVO:00000447); feature: surface water (ENVO:00002042) layer; material: saline water (ENVO:00002010), including plankton (ENVO:xxxxxxxx) | depth 5 m
CTTGGTGAAGAGCGCTCTTGGTATTAAAATTGAACGTGGGGACACATTGACAATCACATCACAACCTTTTGTTGAAGAATTTAATGGGTTTGAGGAAAAATGGTATGAAACCCCATGGTTCAGATCAACAATCGAAAACAGTCTGTTAGTTTTACTTATTGGGATAGTAGCGCTTGGAGTGGTTCGCCCAATGCTTAACAAAATATTAGTTCCAACTGCTAGTACTAATTCTGTAATGGAGCTTTATGCTGAAGCGGAGACTATGGCTGAAATGGCTGCTAAGCGGGCAACTGAAACGGCAGCTGTAGAGGTTGACGAAGGTGAGAGTTTGGATGAGATTAAAGCGAAACTTAAACCTAAGAAACGTGCTGGCATCTCTGCAGATCTTCTAGATACGGCGAACACATACGATGATAAAGTTGCACTGGTTCGTATGATTGTTACTGACGAAGCAGGACGGGTAGCAAATGTTTTCAAGCAAATGATGAGAGATGATCTCGAATTGCTTAAATAAGGATCATACAAATGGCTGAAGAAAATAATGAAGAAAATGTACAAGAGTTAAGTGGTACAGAAAAATCTGCTATCTTGATGATGTTACTTGGTGAAGATGAAGCCGCAGCTGTTCTTCAAAAGCTGACTCCTAGAGAAGTACAGCATTTGGGTACGGCCATGTATTCTGTAACTGGTGTAGATCAAACTACAGTAAACGCCGTTTTAGATGAGTTCTTAGAAACAATTAAAAAGCAGACAGGGTTAGGTTTAGGAGCTGGTCAGTATATTGAAAATGTTCTTACTAAGGCCTTGGGCGATGACAAAGCGCAATCTGTTTTAGGCCGCATAACTCCAGCAAGTTCAGAGTCACAGATAGATATTTTGGACTGGATGGACGCTCGTGCAATCTCCGAGTTGATTATTGATGAACATCCGCAGATTAAAGCTCTCATCATATCATATTTAGAGTTTGGTTTGGCGGCAGATGTTCTGACCCTTTTACCAGACGATCTTCAAGCTGATATAGTGAGACGGATTGCTACCTTAGAGACTGTTGAGCCAGGTGCGATTAAAGAATTAGAAAGAGTTATGAAAGCTAAATTTGCTGCTAACACCTCGCTGCGCGCATCGCAAATTGGTGGTGTAAAAGCAGCTGCAAAAATCATGAACTTTACAAAAACAGATATGGAGTCTCGTATACTGAATGCTATTAAGAAAGAGGATCGCGATCTTATGGCTGAAATACAGGACAATATGTTCGTTTTTGAAAATCTTGGAGGATCAGATGATCGGTCGCTGCAAACCTTGCTTCGATCTGTTGACCAAGATGTATTAGTTGTCGCGATGAAGGGTGCTGATGCACAATTACAAGAAAAGCTTTTGGGTTGTATGTCAACACGCGCAGCGGCAAATATCCGTGATGAAATGGAAGCTCTAGGGCCTGTGCGGTTGACAGAGGTTCAAGAAGCACAAAAGCAAATTATCAATGTTGCTAGAAAACTCTCTGACGATGGTACTATTGTACTTGCTGGACGCGGTGGTGAGGAAATGGTCTAATGGAAAGTGACGATATTTTAGATCAGTCACAGGAAAATCAGGTTGACTCTATCGACATTAGAGATTTGCTAGACGTGGCAAATGCCAAAGTGTTTGATGATGACCACGACCTAATCAGTAAAACCAAAAATTTCGAAAAAGTTGCTAGTTTTTTTGATCTTATAAAATCGGATACCGTTGCAGAACCGGAAAGTGTTGAAAGTGATTTTACAAATTCAACTACTCAAGAGGAAGACACTGGAGATGACAATGATAGTGTTGATCAAGAGAAAGATGGTATCGATCAAGAGAAAGCAGTTTCTAGTGATTATAATGAAAACCAAAAAGCAGAAGATTTACCTGAAGATAGCCAGGAAACTGATGAGAAATCCGAAGAAATCGCATCAGTAAAGAATATGGATATAGAAGAAACGATCGAAGAACACTCAGAAAATCAAGAAGAATTTGAGCCGACAAATGTATTTGAGCAGTCTACCGATACCACGACAAAAAATGATGAAAGCTTAGAGAATAGCGAAATTTCCTCTATAGAGAATTCTGAAGAATATCAACGTGGTTACCAAGATGCGATAAAAGAATTTGAATCTACATTATTGTCTGAGAAGCAGTCAATTTCAGACTTTGGGAAAACTTTATTATCAGTCAGAGATGATGCAGCGGTTTTGATTGAAGAACTAATTAAGGAAAAAGTAATAGAAATTTCTAGCGACTTTTTGGGTAAGTCGATTTCTGAGATACCTGAAGATTTCATGAAGAAAGTAAAAGATGTAACCAGCTCAATCTTATCGAGTAGTAAAGAAATAATTGTAGAATTTAATGAAATAGATGCAGCTGCACTAAAAGAAAATTTAAGCTTCGATGAGCTTCCCATGAAGATACGGGAGGTCACTGATCTTGGTCGCGGTGAATTTCGAATGATTGTAGGTAAGTCTCGATATGAGCAAAGGATTTCAGATTAGATTATGGCATCTTTAGAAGAAAATCTTTTAGTAAAAAATAATCCAGAAAATTTTTTGGACTATGTTGCTACGAGCTTAAGAAGGAAAAGGCTTACAGAATGTATGCACGTAGGAAGCGTAATTGCGTATGATGGTTACGTTGTTACCGCCAGTAGTTTGCCATGCATAGTTGGCTCTTTATGTAGCATAGAAAACGATCAGGGTGAAAAGGTTACCGGGGAAGTAGTTAGAATTGAAGAGGCTGCAGTCGATATAGTGCCTCATGACAATGCCTTTGCAATAGGTATTGGAGATAAAGTTGTTCTTATGGAAGTTTCTCAGGAAGTTGAGGTTGGTCCGGAATTATTAGGGCGTGTAGTTGATGGTTTAGGCTATCCGCTTGACCAAGCAGGACCATTGGGTTGTAAAGAAAAGATGAATTTGAATGGGAGTTCAATTAATCCGTTTCAGAGAAGCCCAATAACAGAAGTATTAGATGTTGGCATTAGGAATATAAATGCAAATTTAACAGTTGGCCGAGGACAAAGAATAGGGATTGTCGCAGGGTCGGGTGTGGGAAAATCTGTTTTACTTTCTATGATTGCAAAAAGTACTGAGGCTGACGTGGTCGTCATCGGCTTAATCGGTGAAAGGGGGCGAGAGTTAACATCTTTCACAACTCAAGTTTTGGGTTCGCACTCTCGAGATAAAGTTGTAGTCGTTGCGGTGCCAGCCGATAGATCGCCGTTATTACGTATTCAGGGTGCCAAACGCGCTACAGCCATTGCCGAGTACTTCAGAAATGAAGGTAAAAATGTTTTATTAATTATGGACTCTTTGACAAGGGTAGCACATGCTCAAAGAGAGGTTGGGTTAGCACTAGGTGAACAGCCTACTTCCCGTGGATATCCACCATCAGTTATCTCTCTTCTCCCTAATATTATAGAAAGAACAGGAACTAGTTCAACAACGGGTGGAACTATCACGGCAATCTACACTGTCTTGGCGGACGGTGATGATGTTACCTCTGATCCGGTAGTTGATGCAGCCCGCGCTATTTTAGATGGTCATATCGTTTTGAGTAGAGACTTGGCACAACAAGGCATTTATCCGGCAATAGATGTAAACCAATCTGTTAGTCGTTTGATGACAGAAATTGTAGCACCGGAACATGTTAAAAGCTCACAACTACTAAGAAAATTTATTTCAAAGTATAATGAAAACAAAGACTTGATATTGATGGGTGGCTATGTCCAAGGCCAGGATTTAGATTTAGATCAAGCTATGAAAATCTGGCCTTCGATAATTGAATTTTTACAACAAAACGATGACGAAAAATGCGACTTTGCTGAATCTGCTGGCAAGCTTAGTGCTTTAGTTGGTGATGCAATATGAAAAAGGTTAAACAAATAGGTCTCCTTCAAACTAAAGAAAAACTAAATCAGAATAAGACGATTTCTCATTTGGCAGATATAGAGCTCGAGGTTGAGAAGTGCTTAAAAGTTGAAAATGAATTAGAAGAAATAGCAAAACAGAAATCTTCAGAGAATGAAAAGGTGAGTTCATATTCTTTTCAAGCAAATAGGCACTTGGTGCAGAAGGTTATGGAACAGCGTGAGATAATACAAAATAGGCAAGAGTATTTAGCGAAAGAAAAAATTGCAGCAGCGCAAGAAATAAGTAGGTCTAAAGCAAAAACAGACGTTTTGGAAAAAAGGAAAAGACTTGAAAGAGCTAAAATTCTGGCAGAAAATGAATTAAAACAAGAAGATAAATTCAACTATATCATCAAGCGTTAGGCTGGCATCAATCTTGCAAATGTTAGTGCAAATAACTTTGTTTGGGCGCATGAATGACAAATATCGTTGGTGGAAGTAGTAGTAATTTTACTCAAACTGGGGCGTCTATGGACTCAAATAATCTTTTGGGGTCCGAAAGCGGGTCTAGTTTAGATTTTTTACAATTAATATCGGTTGCTCTTGATCATCCCAATGGCGTCGCTGCCTCAAAGGACAGTTCAGTTTCAATTGATGGTGAAAAATTAAGTGACAGTTTTTCTCTAGAGTTAGTTAATGATAAGTCCTATGGCCCAAAAGCTTTAGTTAATGAAAAAATAAATTTAATTTCTTTAGATAATTTGGAAGGCTCTAATGATCTTATCTCTTTAATAGAGGATTTACCTTCAGAACATGAAGAGCAAGAAAATTTAGGTCAAAAAAGTCTGACAGCCTCAAATGTTTTGGTTAGGTTTGTACCAGACAGTAAACTTACTGAAACGGATTTCGCTGGTCTTAAAAGTATGATTTCTCCAGAATTACTGGAAGAAATAAACAAATACTCTGAATTACAGACCGCATTACACAACTTCATGCAAAAATCAAAAATTTCCAATTTTGATTTGTCGGAAGAACCTTTGATTCAATCTGAAGAAATATTGCCAAATTTAATTTTAGATGAACCAAAGCAAGCAGAAAACATTATTCTAGAAAGTAAAATATCTCAATCGGGCTCCTTTAAACAAACCGATAATTTAAACGAAAAACCTAATCAAACAATTTCATCATCAATATTGAATGCACTCTCCTTTGAGCAACATGAGGACAAACCAATATTGCTGAATCTTAACGAGCTTGAAGAATTTAAATCTTCAAATATTGATTATACTAAATTGACCAAAATTTATCTCAATTCAGATATTTCTGCTGGAAAAAATCTTGATGACAAAACCGCCATAGAAGTAAATGTGAGCTACGATGACGGACTAATAAAAGTTAATCTTAAAAAAATGGGCGGTGATAACCTCAAAGTAACTGACCAAACAATTCAGATTTCAGAAATCCTTTCATCTGAATTAAAAACCAATGTAAATGAGGTTACACTCAGTGAGACAAATAGTTTGCCTAAAGCTGAAACTGTTAACGCGCCTCTGAGCGAAGTTAGGGACGTTTCAACACCCGATATTACTATATTTGGCAATGACGCAACTGATATTACTAGAACCAAAACGAATATAGCCAATGTTAATAAAACTAATGTTACTGACGCCATAGAGCCTAAGAACACTAATATTTCAGGAACCGACATCCCTCAATCTTCAACCGAAGACAATAAGGCTCTAGTATTTGAAGTTCCCAATAAAAACTTAGCAATTCTTATTGTGAATATTGATGCAAGCTTAGCTGAAGTATCGTTATCGCAAGAAGTTCCAATTACTTTCAAACTTATGGGTGAACAAAAATTGGATAGAGTTAATAAAACGCAAAATTTTGAATTAAATGATGGTGAGGAAGCCATTCTGCGAATTTTACAGGAGCCACTTGATGCTAATAGTATAATTAATGAGTTAGGTCATACAAAACCAACGTTACCTAAGCTTAGTAATAATTCAGGAGCAGAGACCCCTGAAACCTCATCACCGGTCAACTTCAGAGACAATAGTTTATCAACTAGCAAATTAGCAAACAAAGATGCGCCTAAGCCTTATCAATTTTCAGAGATTTTTTCTGATTTATCTAACGTTGATCTACCTTCAAAAGAGATATTAGATTTTTTAAAGGAAAAACTTAAAGTATCAAACGATACATTGACAAATGAGTTGGCCACAAAAAATAAAGTGATAAACTTTATTAAAACCAGTGAATTAAGTCTTCCAGTAAATGCTGCTGTTTCAAAAGTAATAAAAAGTGATTTCAAAAGTTTCGAAAATCTGTCACCCAAAAAGAAATTACTTGTATCCACAGCTGATGTAATTGGTTTTCGCAAAGAAGTTTCAAGCTCACTTGGCAAAGAGAAAATTGAAGAACATAAGGCTGTTTTTGCATACTCAAGCAATAAAGATTTAAATGTTAAATTGGATAATAGCTCACTTGCTGAAACTAACTTTTCTAGTGAAACTGGGTCTGTAGAAACACTTAACAGCCAGTTAAAAAGTATTAGTTTTAGTCAGTTAGATCCAATGCAGAACAAAGTGAATCAAGCCAGCTCAAAAATGCAGTTAACAAACACAGCAACTTCGCAGGCCAGGCTATCTGTTCTTGATGCACAATTTTCTTCAAGGTTGGCCGCAAATCTAATAGAACAAGCAGCTACATCAAAAGAAAATTTTGATTTGATCTTAGAGCCTGAAAACTTTGGTAAAGTTCGCGTCAATGTTTCACTTGAAAATCTGCAACTCGACGTAAAATTAACGGCTGAAAATTCTGCAACTCTTGCAATTTTACGTGCCTCTGAGCAAGTGTTGCAATCAATAACAGAACTAAATGGCCTAAAGCTTGCAGAGTATAATGTTGAATTGAATAATACCCTTCAAAATAACAGTGGATCTAAAGAGCAGAAGGAACAAAACAGCAAAAGTAATGCTAATGTTGACCAAAATGTAGAAAATTCAGAAGATAATGGTGAATCTTATACTGATGATAGTTCACACAGTTTGAACCTTATGGCGTAGGAATAGTAATGGCTGAAGAAGAAGAGAAAAAGAAATTTAATTTCAAGAAAATAGCTTTATTTGGCATTGGTCCAATAGCTTTGATCGGAATTGGTGTGGGTGTTGGGGCGTTTTTATTTATGCCAACCCAAACACCAGTGGAACAAGTAGAAGAGCTGATAGAAAAGAAACTACAGCAAGCAGGACAGCTTCCAAGCAATCCAGATGAAAGTGAAAGCGGTGGAGAGCCGCAGAAAATGTATAAAGATACTCCAAGTACAGAAACTTTTGTGACTAGCTACTATACTTTTCCTGATAACTTTACGACAAACCTTAAAGGTTCCAAGGCATTTCTGCAGATAAGCGTTGGAGTATCAACACAATATGATGAAACTGTGATGGAGAATGTGGAACTACATCAATTGGCATTAAGATCAGAGATTTTAAGTGCTGTTAGTGAATTTGCTGTTGAAGAAATCGAAGGCAAAGGCGGAAGAGATGCACTTGCTAATAAGATAAAAGACGCGGTAAATAACAAACTAGAACTATTAGAGGGTTTTGGCGGTGTAGAAGGAGTATTTTTTACTTCTTTTGTCCTACAGTAGTTGAGAAGGTTTAATGGTAGGTTCCAGAAAATTATCTAACGACGAGGTAGAGGCGTTACTTGGCGGTCTTGAGACTGATGAGGAACAGGCTGTAGCAACTCAGTTTGATCCTAATGAAGTGCGCGAATTTATATTTGGTTCTGAGGATCTATCGCTTTTGGGTGATTATTATGCATTACGCATGATAAACGAGAAGATTTGTAGATTTACAAGATCAGTTTTTCTCCCAATGTTGAGAATAATGCCTCGAATATCTTCATTTCCACCTGAAGTGAAATCATTTGATGAGTATGTTGAAAGTTGTGACACCTTTATTAGCGTTACAAACAATAGGATCGAAGAGTTAAGGGGCAATTGTCTAGTTGTGATCCAGGCTCCTTTTATATCACACCTTACAAATTCTTATTACGGTGGTTCTAAAGTTCAGTCCTTATTCGCCGCTCAGGGAGAATTTACTGCAACAGAACAACGCATAATAGAAATTATAACCGAAGGCATGAATGAATCTCTTGAGTCAGCATGGAAAGATCTTGTTAAAACAAAATTTGATGTCCAGAGCCGGGAAGAAAACATTCAGCTCATATCTTTTGTTGACGGTGTTGATACGGTAATTGTTTGTTCCTTTATGGTTCAAATGCCTCAGCAGGATCCAGTCAGCTTTGATATTGTTTATCCATTACAAACTTTAAAACCTATTTCATCTCAATTACGATCTCGAGTTCAAAATGAATTTGCTCACGACGATAGGACATGGAAAGAACGTTTACAAAACGCTGTATTATCTATCCCTTTAACGCTATCTGCAGAGCTTGGTAAACCAAAAACCTCTCTCGGACGATTAATAAAGAGCAAAGAAGGTGATGTTTTTCAAATGACTACACCTGAAAATATATTGGTAAAAGTCGCAGGCCAAAGTTTATTTTATGCAGATATAGGTAAAGTTGGTCCAAATGCTGCTGTTTCTATGAAGCAGAGAGTATCAGAGAGTAGGAAAAAGAATGGCTGAAGATGTTGAAAATAAGGATCAGGTAGATAGTACAGAAGGTACTGAAAACCTAAAGGTATTAGAAAATATTGATGTAATGTTAACCGTTGAAGTTGGCAGAACTGAAATTACGATAAGGGACTTACTTAGACTAAACGAAGGGTCGGTTGTAGAGTTAGATCGTCTAGCAGGTGATCCTTTGGATATAATGGTGAATAACACAAAAATTGCCAAAGGCGAGGTTGTAATGGTTGGAGAACGGTTTGGAGTTAGGTTCGGAGAAATTGTTGATCCAGAAAAGAGAATGGAAAGCATTTGATAATCCGCCGTCAAAGGTTTGACAATGGCAATTTCATTAAAAAAATTCTTCTAACATATTGAAAAATAATAATAAAGTAAAGATGGTATACTGAGTGCATCTACTTCAAAGGTGAATTTGGAGTCAGTATGCAAATCGATAAAATCGCAATTGTAGTTATTTTTTTATTAGCTCTGCTTCTCTTGCAGTTGGTAATAAAATACAGAGGAAAGGTTAAGAAATTTTCCTTTCCTGGGGCTAACAATATTAATGTTACAGCGAGATTGTCTCTTTCAAAAACTGAGAGAGCTGACTTAATTTCAGTTGGTTCGCAGTCTTTTATCGTAATCTTTGCCAAAGGAAGCTCACCATCCGTCGTTGAATTGTCATCTGACACACAATTCGAAGATCAGGTAATAGCAAAATGAGGTTCTTAGTTTCGATATCTTTTTTTGCTCTTTTTCTTTTTGCTTTTACTAATTTAGGCTTGGCGCAAAGTGTCAGCGCTTTTGGTCTACCTGCCGTGACGTCTGTCGAGGGATTGGATGGGGACACTACCTATTCACTTTCGCTGCAAATTCTTTTGCTGATGACTGCTTTAACTGTTCTTCCATCACTCGTTCTTGGAATGACCGCATTTACCCGAATTATTATTGTTTTATCAATTTTGAGACAGGCACTTGGGACACAGCAAACTCCGCCCAACCAAGTGCTGATTGCAGTATCCTTATTTCTTAGTTTTTACGTAATGAGCCCCATTTTTGACGTTTTGTATGTTGAAACGATATCACCTTATTTAGATGGAAAAATAGAAATGAACGTTGCTCTTTCTCAGGGTTTAGCAATGATGAAAGAATTTATGGTCACTAATACTAGAGTTGATACATTAAATTTATTTGCAGACATGTCAGGCGATGGACCATTTGTTGATAAACAGTCTATTCCTTTGCCAATTGTTCTTCCTGCTTTTATCACTTCTGAACTCAAAACTGCGTTTGAGATAGGTTTTCTAATCTTTTTACCGTTTCTGGTAATTGATATGGTAATAGCCTCCATTCTGATGTCACTTGGGATGATGATGCTTTCGCCAATGTTAATCTCGCTACCATTCAAACTGTTATTATTTGTTTTAGTTGATGGTTGGGCGATGACTATCGGTTCACTTTCTGCCACTTTTCTAGTGAGTTAGTAAAATGGCATATGATCAGAATGTACAGTATCTTAGTTTGGCTTTTTGGCAAATTATTATGACTGCGGGTCCTATTCTAGCCGTAGCTTTGGGCATCGGACTTTTCATAGGTTTAATACAGGCAGCAACTTCAATACAAGAAATGACATTAAGTTTTGTTCCAAAGATTTTTGTTGTCTTGGGTGCGATGGCTCTTTTTGCTCCATATTCGCTAAACGCCCTAACAGATTATTTTGCTTTTATTTTTGAAGAGATCGCTACAAAGGGTTTTTAGATGCAAGGTCTAGAAGGAATATCTGGCTTAGATCTGCAAACTTTGCCAATATATTTATTATTTTTAATGCTAGCATCACTACGAGTAGGCGCTTTCCTAGTCGCTTCCCCTTTTTTTGGTTCACGCATGATACCTTTAACTGTTCGCATAGTATTTTCAATTTCTCTTGGATTGGGTTTGGTAACACAGATTAAATTTCCTGAGTTGGAGCAAATCGTCGGTGCTAACTTAATTCCAATTGTTTTTCAGGAAGTTTTTATTGGATTGGCTTGTGGTATGGTTCTAAATATCTGTTTTTCTTCTGTGATCTTAGCTGGAGAAAAAATAGCTGCGACATCAGGTTTAGCACTTGCAGCTCAAATCGATCCCACTAGTGGGGCACAATCTCCAGTGATAAGCCAAATATTCCAACTGTTTTTACTCGTATTATTTTTTTCTTTGAATGGTCACCTAATAATATTTGATTTGCTGTTTAAAAGCTTTTCTTTTGTTCCAATTGGAAGTTTTTACAGCTTTGATCGTGTAATAGAAAAGGCCATTAGTTCTACAAATACTATTTACAGCAATGCTGTTATAATAGTTTTACCAATTGTCAGTATATTGTTTTTAATGAATTTAGGAATTGGCTTTATTACTAAGTCGGCACCTCAACTTAACTTATTTTCGTTTGGTTTTCCTCTTACGATTTTAGGAACCTTTTTTGTGCTTTATTTTTCCGTTGATGCTCTCCAATTTGTCTTCAGTGGCCTAATTGATGAAGCGATTGGATTTGTTAAAGCTATTTTAAACGAAGGTGTTGCAAATGGCTGAAAATGATCAAGCTCAAGAAAAAACTGAGGAACCTACCCAGAGGAGGTTAGAAAAAGCTCGAGAAGATGGAGATGTTTTGTCTTCCAAAGAAATGTTTGTTTTTGCATCCAGTACTGCTGGCCTTTGTGTGCTTGCTGTATTGGGCCTTTTTTCTAGTGACATCCTAAGTGGCTGGTCACAGCTTTTTGTTTTTGCACATCCTGAAGAACTAGCCACAACTAAGATTAAAAATGCGTGGCAGGGTTATAAATTGCTTTTACTTGCCGCTGCGGTTTTCGGTATTCCCTGTTTTTTGTTTGTCATAGGCATGCAAGCGTTGGTTGGCGGAGGGTTAAGCGCAAGTAGTAAAGCCGTTGGTTTTAAATTTGATAAGCTTAATTTGGTTAAGGGGCTTGGCCGTATTTTCTCAATTAAAGGATTAGTTGAGCTGCTAAAATCAGTTGCAAAAGTAGTTCTCTTAACCAGCTGTGTCGTCGTTTTTCTGTGGTATTTTCTACCCGATATAATTTACTTGAGTGCAGGTAGCTTAGAGAATGGGCTTGGTGTCTTATACCGAACACTACTATTTTTTGTTTTTTCTCTGCTGTTGATATTATTAGCCATTGGGGTAGGTGACTATATATGGAGTCGTCACACTTGGCTTCAAAAATTGCGTATGACTAAGCAAGATTTAAAAGAAGAGTTTAAAGAAAGTGAGGGCTCTCCTGAAGTTAAAGCCAGAATGAGGCGTATGCAAATGGAAGCAAGTCAAAGGGCAGCAGAACAATCTAATGCCATTGAAGATGTGAAAGATGCAACCGTGGTAATTACCAACCCAACACATTTCGCTGTGGCCATAAAATATGAGCCTTCTTTAGATGATGCTCCGGTGATACTGGCTATGGGCAAGGATATAATGGCAAAAAGAGTAATAGAGCAGGCAGAATTACATTCTAAAACAATTGTTCGTTCACCAGTGTTAGCCAGAGCTATATATTTTACTGGCAACATAGGTCATGCAATTTCTGAGCAACTCTATTCAGCTGTAGCATCGATCCTAGCCTATGTTTATCAACTTGAAAGAGGAGTCGACGCCACTTTACAGGAGCCAGATATTCCAACTGACTTTATTTTTGACGAAAACGGTCGAACAATTTAGGATAAAGACATGGCAAGACAAAAACGATCCGTTGGAGAGCTAATATCAAGCTTAGTTTTTTTCTTCGCCGGTTTGTGGTTGATGAATGAAGGGAAAAACTTTTATCTTCTTGATGAAGTTTTCAAAAGTATCGTTGTATTTGTTGGCGGTGTGCTTTCATTTGTAGCTGCATTCCGCTTTCAAATTCAGAAATTATTTGACGGTAGACGCTGGTAATATGCAGATAGCTTGTGGAAAATGTAGATTTTATTTTACAACTCATGATCCATCTCGTCCATGGGGTTGTAGTAAATTTAATTTCAAATCAAAAAATCTTCCTAATCAAGAAGTAAGGCAGTCAACTGGCATGGATTGTGCTTATTTTACATTGAAACAAGGTAAAAATAGTACTGAAGGACGTAGTAATGGCGACCAAACCATCAAAATCAGACTTAACTGATAGCGTTCAAATTGCACTAGATGCGGCTGACACTGCTACAGGCGTAACGGAAGAGTTCAACTCAATTAAAGAGCAATTTGAGGTTGTAAATATTCAAGCAAAGCGAATTCATCAGTCTGTAACTATAATATTCGTCAGTGCGATAGCTGCTGCTATGATATCTCTGGCAGCTGGATTTTTAATGTATTATAAGTCTTTAAGCACACTACAAACCAATTCTAATATGGCTCAAGAGTCGATTGCTATTTTCATCGAACGTGTTGATGCCCTTGAACAATCTGTGCAGACTGTAGAAACAAATACTCAAAACCAAGAGACCATAAAAGCCACACTCGATGAATTGAAAAGTGCAACGGAAAAAGCAACAAAAGATTTGGCAGACGCTGATAACCGTTACAATCAAGGTATAAAGCTTGGAATCCAAGACACAGAAAGGCTTATTAAAGAGTTTGCACAAACCATGTTGGACGATCTTCGCAATCAATCTGAGGCCTCACAGGTTGCAATGTCTGAACAGATAGCAGCAATCGAAAGCTTTTTTGCGCCTGAACCTATCCTGCAGGAAGGGGAGGAAACAGAGGCTACCGAAGAGCAAACCCCAGTTACTATTAAAGACTTTCAAGTTTTAGAAAATAAAGTAGATGAATTGATGTTGTTGCAGAAGGAAATCGCAGCTAATTTACTTGAAATGAATAGGGTTAGGCAGGCTCAGGCAAAAGTAAAAAAATCTGCACCTAAGGCTGCACCAAAACCAAAACCTAATCCTCTTAAGTTTCCATGAGTGAAGAAGACGATTTAGTAAAAGAAACTGGGTCTTCATTGGATAATTACAGTGAAGAACTGAGTGGCGATCCGTTACCCGTTGAGGATTTTGATCAGAATGGCTTGCTGCTAAAAATAGCGGTAAATGGAATCACTGTTCAAGATTATGTAAAACGATTGCAGGAAAGCGATATACTTGTTGCTGTTGATGGTAAAATTTACCGTGATGGTCCTGCTAAACTCAGAGAAATTTTTGAAAGCAAGTCAGGTCATGATGCTAAGTGGTTACTGTCATTCTGGCGTGACGGACAAATATTTGATACTCTCATAACTTCACCAATTCAAAGTCAATTTGGGTTGGCTACACAAGAAGAAACTGATTGGGCACTTGAGCAATTTGAGCAGCACGTGTTCGCTGAGTTTGATACATATCAGAACTATGAGGTTTACAGAGATAATTATGGTGTCTGTGATATCCTGAGTATGGATAAAGATCCTATGACATTTCTATTTCCTGTTTTATGGTGCATGAAGTACCGTCTTTATCCGCCACTATTTGCACTCCTGGTGAGTTACGGGGTTACTCTTTTTGTAAATATTTTCCTTTTTGTAATCACATATATAGTTTTATCTCGATTTGTTTATCTTTCTCAGAATAATATAATGAGGTCATTCACCCTGTTTGAAGGGAAAAACCATTACATGACTATAGCAGCATCCAACGAGAGTGATGTAAGCGCTCTGGTGAAAAAAATTGATTCCAAAAATAAAATCAGGTTTGAACGTCATGCAATAAAGCCAAAAAGGGTTGTTCACAAAGTCATACTAAAAGAGAATTAATATTCAATTTTAGTAAAAAAACTAAATCTGAAAAATATTTTTACTAGAGCACGCCTGATAATACATTTCTTCGTTTTCTTGCGAAAGAAGAGGGGATACTTTCCATTTTTCTATATTTTGCAACTGTGCGCCTTGCGACAGCGATGCCATCTTTTGCGAGTGTCGAAACTATAAGGTCATCGCTAATCGGTGCGTTCGGATCCTCTTGATCAACGAGCTTTTTAATTTTAAACTTAATAGACGTTGCTGAAGCACTATCCGCATCACCACCTTGTTGAATACCAATACTAAAGAAGGCTTTTAGTTCCATTGTACCCCTGGGTGTTTGAATTAGTGACCCAGTAGTCACTCTGCTGATAGTACTTTCATGCATACCGACCGCATCCGCTATATCTTTAAGAACCATGGGTTGAATGTATTGAGCGCCTTTTTCAAGAAAATCTGTCTGACGCTTAATAATTTCACTTCCAACTTTCAGCATGGTTTCGTTACGTTTCTCAATTGCTTTAGTGAGCCATTTCGCTTCGCTTACCTTTTCTCGAATAAACTCTCTTTGCTCTTTGGTTGAAACTTTATCCTTTATGTCCTGTGCATATTCGTGATTTACGACAACGCTTGGTAAAGTAGAGTTATTTAAATCTATTACCCAACCAGCCTCTGTTTCATTAACTTGTAGGTCTGGTTCACGAATAGGGGCTCCCAACGTTTCAAACTTTAGCCCGGGCTTGGGGTCAAAAGACTTAATTTTTTTAAAGATCTGAGCTATTTGCTCATCTGAGCAACCACTTCGACGTTTAAGTAGGTCAAACTTCCCAGTGGCCATGAGGTGTAAGTTTTCTAAAACTACTGCTAAATTTGCACAATATTGATCAGATTCTTTTGCCTGTAGAATGAGGCATTCTTTCAAATTTCTTGAAAATAACCCAGCAGGTTCAATTTCTTGAAGCTTCATAAGAACTTGTTCTAGTTCGTCCAGATCACAATTTAATTCGTTAGCAACTAGGCGTAGATCTTCGGCAATCCAGCCAGTCGGTTCTAATTCTTCTAATAGCCGCATGGCCATAAGATTTTCAGATTGGGAAAAGTTTTGGTTATTTATAAAATTTTGGCAGTGGGCGTATAGTGATTTCTTTTCTTCTGCCACAAGACTTAAGGCATCAAAATCAAAGTTTTCTTTTGCTACAGTCGATCGAGGAATATACGCATCTCCGGTTTCAAATTGATTGTCTTGGGTAAGCTTATTTTCATTTTGTGATTGTTTGTAAGGGTTTTCTTCTAGCGTTTTATCCACTCCACCTACTTCAGCTGGATTTTGAAGTTTTACATCCTTTTCTTTAAAATCCATATTTGTTTCGACAAAAGGATTATCTTGAAATTGCTCTCCCACAAATTCTTGAATCTCCAAATTGGTCATATGAAGTAGCTTTATTGCCTGCTGAACCTGCGCAGTGAGAGCGAGGCCTTGCTTCTGTGTCAAATGTAAATTGAAGTCCAATTTCATGGTCTTTCTCCGTAATGTTTGACCATAATTTATTGGATTTTGTGCCAGGTACCAAAAACAATAATTGACACCAATAAATCGTCAAAACTTTGACGCAATAGATAACATTAATTTGTCTGCCAGAAATAAACTAAACAAATTTTGGAAGTGTCGTTTTGTATATCCAGAGATAGATGGAAATCGTATTAGAAAAGGAAATTTAAAATGGCAAATATTGGTGCAAC
>CENG01034789.1_pt1 | contig 15905 bp, 16 predicted proteins | sample 530131 | NCBI WGS metagenome assembly CENG01 (sample SAMEA2591057, study PRJEB7988) | marine metagenome | biome: marine biome (ENVO:00000447); feature: surface water (ENVO:00002042) layer; material: saline water (ENVO:00002010), including plankton (ENVO:xxxxxxxx) | depth 5 m
TAACCAAGTCAACAGGCAACATCAAATTGACCCCTGCCTTAAGCGCTTGGTCCATCAATGCTTTAGCCATCGGTATTTTATCTTCTTCTAACAAGGAATTCCCTACCGAATAACCCTTGGTCGCTAAAAATGTATACGCCATACCTCCACCGATAATAATGGTATCTACTTTTGTCAGTAAACGCTGAATCACCGAAATTTTATCAGATACTTTAGCCCCTCCTAATATAGCGACAAATGGACGCTTAGGGTCATTCACACTGTCACTCAAATAGGTGATCTCTTTTTCAAGTAAAAACCCTGAAACCGAATCCTCCATGAACGCTGTTACTCCCGCTACCGAAGCATGTGCTCGATGCGAAGATCCAAAGGCATCGTTTACAAAAATTTGGGCATGGGCCGCAAGTTGTTGAGCAAAATGAGGGTCATTTTCTGTTTCACCAGCATGGAAGCGAACATTTTCTAGGACCACTATTTCGCCCTCTTTCGCTGCGGAAATGACTTTTTCAGCAGCCTCACCAATGCAATCATGGGCAAAATGTACCGGAACGTCAACTAAACTTGCCAGATGTTGAGCTACTGGTTCTAAAGAAAATTCAGGATCTGGACTTCCCTTTGGCCGTCCTAAGTGAGAAGTCAAAACAAGCTTAGCACCTTGATTAACAACATATTGTATGGAGGGAAGCGCTTGAACTACCCGATTATCATCTGTGATATTGCCTTCGATGATGGGTACGTTAAAATCTACCCGCATTAACACTTTTTTTCCCTTTACGTCAATATCATGTAGCGTTTTCTTTGCCATTTCTGAACTTTTAATGGGTGAATGTATGATGGATGATGAAACCGAAAGTGTTGACTCAGGTTTATATGGTCCGAGTTCTTACGGTACGAGGTAGCGCATATTCTGGCTACAGAATCTAATTTACGCATCCCTAGAACCATTTAAAACTTTTCCTATGCTTGGAAATGCAAGGAGATCATACATATTGAAGGAATTACAATCGGCCGGTTTCCCTAATTTATTCTATATTAACTCACCAATAATGTAACAGTCTCGTACAGTAGTAATATGTTTAGTGAAGACAATATGACCTCAAATTCCACCCTTTATTTTGATTATGCCGCAACTACACCTCTGGACAAAGAGGTTCTAGATGCTATGCTTCCTTTTTTAACCTCCGAATATGGAAATGCAAATTCGGCTCATCATTTAGGACAGCGGGCTAAAGTAATTGTAGAAGATGCCCGAGAACAAATAGCCGCCATAATCGGAGCAGAACCCTCTGAAATCATCTTCACCTCAGGGGGGACAGAAAGTGACAATGCAGTAGTCCAAGGAGTTATGGCTCTTGCTGGGGACAAGAACGAACTTATCACCTCTCCTGGGGAGCATCATGCCGTTTTACATCCTATTGAACTTTCCAAAATGAAAGGATTCAAACCTGTCATGGTACCCTTAAACAACGACGGCGTAGTTGAGTTGGATACCCTTAGAGAGCACCTGAGCGATAAAACATGTTTGGTTAGCTTAATGCATGTCAACAATGAAATTGGATCGGTAAATGATCTAAAAAAACTCTCCGACCTTTGCCGTGAAAAGGGGGTACTTTTTCATACCGATGCGGTCCAAAGTCTGGGGAAAATTCCTGTGAATGTTCAGGAATTAGGAGTGGATTTTCTAAGTGGAAGCGCCCATAAAATTTATGGCCCAAAAGGCATTGGGCTTATGTACGTACGCAATGGAAGTCGATGGATGCCCTGGCTAACAGGTGGCTCTCAAGAGCGACGCAGAAGAGGAGGAACCACAAACGTACCGGGTGTTATTGGATTTGCCAAAGCCTTAGAAATCGCAACTCGTTCTATGGAAGAGCAGCTCAAAACATACCAAGAGCTTAACCAACATCTTCTGAGCGAATTAAAAGTCCACCTGCATGCCTGCGAGTGGGAAATTAATGGGAAGCCAGGAGTTCATCATATTACCAATTTTTGCTTTCATAATGCCGAAAAACGAGGAATTGATGGTGAAATGCTTCTACTCAACTTAGACATTGAAGGCATTTGTGTCTCTAATGGTTCAGCGTGCACCTCTGGAGCTGTTGAACCCTCTCACGTGTTACTAGCTCTGGGACGGCAAGCCGAACAAGCCAAATCTAGCATTCGAATAAGCTTTGGTAAACATACCACCAAAGAAGATATCAGCCGATTGGTTCATTCACTAGAAGCCGTTCTTTCTAGAATGTTCACCTTAGTTTAATGCAAAGTTTAATGCAAGAAGTACTGAGTATATGAATAGAATTTGCGTGTACTGCGGATCTCGAACTTCCTCCCAGCCTATCTTCGGTGAATCTGCAGACCAGCTAGGGCAAGAAATAGCCAAGCGAACTTGGGGGGTTGTCTTTGGAGGAGGGAAAATAGGGATGATGGGCCGTGTTGCCGAGGCGGCACTTGCCCAGAACGGTGAGGTTATAGGCATTATCCCAACGGCTTTAAAAGTAAAGGAAGTTGCACACACTGGCCTTAGTGAGCTTATTGAAACCCCAGATATGCACACACGAAAAGCAAAAATGGAGGAGCTTTCTCACGCTTTTGTCATTTTACCAGGTGGTTTTGGTACTCTAGATGAATTTTTTGAAATATTGACATGGCGGCAGTTGGGCTTTCACAACAAGCCCATCATCGTAGTAGATATCGATGGGTATTTTTCTGGTTTGGAACAATATATCCAGCGCGCCGTTGACGAGGATTACGTGCGCGAATCCAATCTAAGACTCTTTGAATGGGTGAGTACCGTAGAGGAGGCCATGACTTTTTTAGACGGTTATTTTCAAAAAAATACCGAATAAAGCTGTATTATTCCCTACGGATCCATGCAAAACTTGGCTCAAAAAGAGGGTTAATTATACTTGAAACCTCTACACCTTTGTCACCACGGCAATGTTCGACTTCAATTTGCATGAACCCTATGGAAACTCGGGATGGAAATTCAAGATAGAAACTCAAGCTTAATTACGTTAACTACCATGCAAAATCTCACCTTATCATTAGGAATATTACTCATCATTTTAGGCGCTGCTTCTTATCTGGGAACAGGTCAGGAAAGTGTTACCGCGTTAATCCCATCCTTCTTCGGTATTCTGTTTGTACTTTTTGGATGGTTGGGTAAAAAAGAATCACTTCGCAAACACATGATGCATGCAGCGGCTGGACTCGCATTATTAGGTATATTAGGTACTATAGGAGCAATTCCAGGTTTAATAGAAGCCATTGGAGGCGGTGAGATAGAACGACCGCTAGCTACCTACGCACGATCAGCAATGTTCTTAATGTGTGTAGGCTTTTTAATCCGGGCTGTCCAATCCTTTATCGCTGCTCGAAAACAAGCATAAAATCAGCTCTGAATCTTAGTCATCTTTGAAGATATCGCTAATTAAATGAGCATATTTTTCGGCAATGACGCGACGTTTCACCTTCATAGTCGGGGTTATCTCACCCGTTTCAACCGTAAATTCATTAGCCAATAAGCGGAAATCGCGAATTTTTTCGTGGGATGCTAAACTCTTGGAAAACTGTGCCATTTCTTTTTTATACACAGATTTTACCTCGTCCAAATCCAACAATTCATCCGTATTAGTGAAAGTTAATCCCTGGGCATCGGCAAACTTTTTGAGTACTTCAAAATCTGGCACAATGAGAGCCGCCATAAAATTTTGCCCCTCACCGACTACTACCAATTGATCAATCCATTTACTGGACTTGAACATGTCCTCAATAGGACCTGGATAAATATTTTTTCCGCCGGCATTAACCAGCATATGTTTAATTCGATCGGTGATTTTAAGATATCCGTTTACAAACCTACCTATATCACCAGTGTGTAGCCAGCCGTCTGAATCAATCATTTCTTTGGTTGCCTCTTCGTTACGCCAATATCCCTTCATTACGTTCGGCCCTTTACATAAAATCTCTCCTGGTTCTGAACTCAGATTGGTTGGATACTCTTCCCCACTTATTTGAGCAATGATCTCTCCTTTTTCTAAGCTTTGAATCCCAACGGTTACCCCAGGAATCACCGTGCCAACCATACCAACCATTAAATCGCCTGGCCTGTTTGCAGTCATAACTGGAGAGGTTTCGGTTAGGCCATAGCCCTGAAGAATGGGTAGCCCTGCACATTGAAAAAAGGTATCAATATCCGGCGGAAGAGCGGCCCCACCAGAAACAAATAGACGGACACGCCCGCCCGTTTTTTCTTTTAACTTGTCAAATACCAATTTATCAGCGATTGATTTTTGTATTGAAACTAGTCCTCTTTTCCCGTCCACATATTTTTGACCTGTATTGAGAGCCCATTTGAAAATTTTCTGTTTAAAGGCGCTCCCTTCCTCCACATTTTTGTTAATCACATTGAAGATTTTCTCAAAGAGTCGAGGTACAGAGATGACCACGGTTGGTTTTACTTCCGGTAAATTTCTGGACACCGTATCCACACTTTCCGCATAATAGATTTCAGCGCCACATGAAATGCACGCATAGTAACCAGCTGTTCGTTCAAAGGAGTGGCATAGAGGTAAAAATGACAAAAAAGTATCCTTGTCATCCCAGTAAATATGATGGGTTGCCGCTTTAACGTTACTACAAATATTATCATGGGTAAGCATAGCACCTTTTGGCTTTCCTGTAGTCCCTGAGGTGTAAATAAGGGTACATACATCGCCGGGCTTTACTTTTTTAGTACAGCCCTGTATTGTATCCTCGTGCTCCTTATACAGTTTTTTTCCTTCTCTCATAGCATGATCAAATAGGCGAACAAAATCATGCTCCATGTGTTTTTTATTCTTTGGCATTTCGAATGCTACTACCTCTTCTAATTCCGGACAGTTTTCAAAGACTTCAACGGCTTTTTTAAGCTGAATTCCAGTCGATACAAAAAAGATTTTAGCCTGTGAGTCCTGCAAAATATACTCACATTGATTGGGAGGCAAGGTCGTGTAGAGGGAAACATTAATTCCACCTAATAGTTGAATGGCTAAGTCCACTACCGCCCACTCATAACGGTTTTCACTTAGTATACCAACTGGGTCTCCGTTCTTAATTCCCTTACTTGCTAGGTAACCTGCCAGGGCTTGTACATCTTCGGTAACCTGATCCCAATACACCGGTTCAAAACCAATAGAGGCATCTAATTTATGGTGAAAAACGGCCTTATTTTGGCCCGCATATTTTTTAGAAAGATTAACGTATAAATCGGTCAGCGTATCAAAAGGTACTATAGTAGGCATAACAACTAGACTAAGTGGATGGTGACTATCTTGGAATATAGCATTCCCGCAGTAAAAATCTCTACATTTTTCGTTTTCACTATGTTCACACTAATGTTCACAGTGACCTTGAACTAGCTTTGAAATAAAAATAATAGCGAGAAGGAGTTCTTATTTCCATCTTATTTCCTTCATATTGTAACATTTGGTATATTATTTTTAAAAGGAAAAAGCTAGTGATTTGGTGTAAATGAGACTATACTGGCCCCAATAAATACTTGAATACTCATTATGGCGCATCCGGCACACGAAGAAACGATCGCTTTAGTAAAAGAAATTTTTAGGTCTTACTTAAAAGAAGGTAACCAACGTCAAACCCCTGAACGGTTCATGGTATTGGAAGAAATCTACCGTTCCGATGGCCATTTTGATGCAGATGAACTCTTTTTCAGCATGCAGCAGAAAGGTACTCGTGTAAGTCGTGCTACCGTATACAATACCTTAGACCTTTTAGTAGAGTCTGGGCTTGTGCAACGTCAACAATTCGGGAAAAGCCAGTATCACTACGAAAGAGCCTATGCCTACCAACAACACGATCATATAATCTGCAATGAGTGTGGGCATGTACTCGAATTCTGTGATCCTCGCATTGGTGAGATTCAACAACTAATTGGCCGAATTCATGGGATGAACATCGAATCGCATTCACTCCATTTTTATGGACATTGTGAAGACAAAAAAGCTTGTGTGCATCGTAAAAATGCTGAAAAAAAGAGTTCGGAAACGCACTAAATAAACCCATTTCATCGCATTTTAGGACCTGTGGACAACTCGCGATAAGTTCTAGGGTGCTGGTTTTCTCTTGGCTATAACTGTGTCTTACGAATAAAGGTACCTGCTGCCCAACGGCTCCCAAGCCAACCCATCAGTATCGATAAAGCCACCATAGCCCCAATGAGATAGTACCATTGCCCAAATGGCCAAACCAATAACCCAAATTCTGGGGCTATTCTCGGAAACAAACGTTCAAAGCTCAGGTGCAACACAATAGCACTAATTCCACCAGCGATTATACCTTGTAAAATCCCCTCTATCACAAAAGGAGCACGGATGAACCCGTTGGTTGCCCCTACCAATTTCATGGCTTTAATTACATCGCGCCTGGCATAGACCGTTAAACGTATGGTATTAAAGACCAGTAACATTGCAGCTAAAAGGACTAGTAAGCCTATACCTGTACCCATTCGAGTAAGGGTTTGAAGATTGGTTTCTAGTAACTGGAGAAGTGACGCGTTATATTTGACATTTTCAATGCCAATCCACCCCTCTAATTCCGTTGCTACTTCTACAATTTTCTCAGCAGGAATATCTCTACCTAAGCTAAGTTTAAATGAAGCTGGCAGGAAATCCAAGGCCACCAAGTCCTCCACTCCCGATCCAAATTCAGCCCTCATTATACTTGCAGCACTGTCCTTGGATATAAAACTACTACTTTCTACCTCGTCTAAAGATAGCAACGCCTGCTCCATTGATTGGATATCTTGATCATCCAAGTCATATAAAAAAACTTCTAATTCGACTGAGTCGCGTAAACTCAAAGCCCGATCATATAAATTGTAGGAGAGTCGAAACAGTATCCCAATGAGCAATAAGGCTAAACTGAGGGAAAAAATAGAGGTCATTGACGCCCATTTTGTTCGTCTTAGTCCCGCAAAGCCTTCTTTTAATAAATAACTCATAGCCTTTTGATTGTTTAGTGCAAAATAGAATTAATTTCGAAATGTCGCTTTAATACTTACTACCAATCTTCGACCAGGCATCGGAAAACTATCAGCTCCAAAATATCCAGGGCCTAAGAATCCTTGTCCTACATTTTCCCAGCGTAGAAACACCATCATAGAACGTACTCTAGAGGATAGTTCAACATCAGCCCGAAGGAATGCAGGTTGTACCGCTAGTCCATTTTGCTGTACCGACCACCATTGAGCAGCTGTATCAAAGGCTAAATTACGACTAGCAAAGGGAGTGCCATATAGACGAATTCCCATTTTAGTGTAGGCAGCCCGTTCAAACACATAGCCTTTCCAAAAAGCATAAGAACGTAAACGAAACTGCATATCGGTTTCGAAAAGCTCCGCAGATTGCGATTGAATTTGACCATTTCCACGATTAAATGCCGTTGCACTCAGGCCATATTCCCACTTTGAAGAATGGGCGTCTAAACCAATGCTCGTAGACCAAAAGCTATGTTCGTTCGCGTAATAGATCCGCATCCCATCCTCGGCCACCTCAGACGGTGCTAACAACGCCGTCCCTGATTCTATACGGTATCGAGCATTCACCCAAGGCGATAGAAACCGTTCCGGCCAAAGATCCACCGAAGCCGAAATATATTGGCTTTGTTGGAGCGGACTTTTTGAATTATTTAGCCCATTATTTAGCCCCACATCAAGCACATCATCCCGCCAACTGTTGGACGTCCAATACTCCTCTTGGATGCTCCGAAGTTGCGTTCCTTGCCCTAAACGTATATCTGCTCGGATATCCTTTCTATTTAAGTCTAGCCCCACCCATCCACTTAGCGCTGCACCCCGGTCGCCGCTGAGTACCTGCTCCACTCCCATTCTCAAGCTCGCCATCGGTGTGAGCTGCCAATACCCTTCTAGATTCGCGTTAGATTCCCACCAATTTGATTGTTTGATGGAATGAAATCCAATATCTGACCCTGCCCTATTAGTAAAGCCTGACCAACGCCCTTCGGCGCTAAGGCCCCAATTTCTGCCTTCCAAGGTGGTAGCACCGGCCAACCAGAGGGAGCGGATATTCCAAGCGGTAGTATCCGTGCCAAACGGCAGGGTGAATTCGTGGGTAGTACGTCCTAACTGTAGGGAAGACTGTGCAACAGAGCCGGAGTCTGGTCGGTGTCCCAGGCGCACAAACCAATCACTCCGAGAACTCCTGCTACTCACCGAACTTCGCCGTGGACTGGGTCCATACTCCGAAAAAGGGAAGGCTTCTGGCACGTTAGAATAGCCAAAAGATTCATCGGCTTCGAAGGAATTATTCGCCACCCAAGCGTCTATGCGCAAGGTAGTACTCAAATGATAGTAGCCTTTGGCAAACACCTGACTCCCTTTGAGTTCACTCGCAGGATAATCGCCCCCTGCCCTCCGGTCCCAAAAAGACAGCTCCAGATGACTCCGCTCTGAGAAATTATGCCCCACTCCAAATTCCAAATTACGGTACGTGAAACTGGATTCATCGTAATTGAGTGTGCTAATGGGCTTAACAAGATAGTAATCCCGTATTCGCCAATCGCTACGCAACCGATGAGTAGACTGTTCTTGAATAGACGACACCTTATATATAGGCACGTACTGCAGTTCTGGAAGACCTGTTATCGGGTTGCTAAGGTCTATTCCTTCCAAGTACACCGTCTGATCACCCGGCCCAAACCCCTGCACATAATGACCCGATGGTCGACCCACGGTACCCAATTCATACGCTACAACATCCCTTCGCTGCGCCCAAAAAGCATGCCCATCGGTATAATGCTCCCACCTCAACAAGCTGTCTGTGCTCACTTCCCGTGCTCCCCAACTACTTCGCCCGGCCCAACGCCAAGGCTTAACTCCAAGCACTTCTAGGCCCTCCTGCATGGCAGCTAAGCCGCTTGTATCCGCCTGAATACTTCCTAAACTCGATAAATTAGGCTGTGCGTGAACCCTTATGGCACCCCCTACACACAGCAATAATAGCCCTAATAGAAGCAGTTGCACCCGCGCTATGGAAGCCCATTTGTTCATGAATGCAGTAAATCCCCTCTGGTTGATGTATCCGCTGACCCCTTCTGAGCCTGATCCATTCGCTTTACAGATGCGGGATACACCTTTTGCAGATTGTAGGGCAGCTCATCCATGCCCAATAAACAGCGTCGCAAAATTTCAAAGCTAGTAATCACTGATCTTAGTTTGTTGAGGCTCCGAGAATGGCTAAATTCGGCTCGAACAGCAAAATGTTCCGCAGGAGTATAAAAACCAAGCCAAACGGTTCCAACTGGCTTTTCAGGACTTCCCCCACCTGGACCCGCCACACCGGTAGAAGAGATACCACACTCTACACCCAACCGCTCTGCGACGCCCTTGGCCATCTGAAGTGCTACCTCTGCGCAAACGGCCCCTTTTTGCTCAAGTACGCTGGCTTCAACCCCTAGTTGGTTCATTTTTACGGCGTTATCGTAAGCAATAATACCTCCTTGAACGTAGGCACTTGAACCAGGAGTTTCTGTCAACAAATGCCCCATTAATCCCCCCGTACAACTTTCAGCGGTAGCCAATCGATACCCAAGCTGTGACAAAATCTGTCCCAGTGCACGATCCAATGTACCTTCCTTTTCATCGCTATAAATCAAATCACCCAGCTGCTGTTGAATCTTCGAACGCAGCCCATCAACCCTAGATTCCGCCTCTTTGCGACTAAGCCCGCGACCCGTAAGTCGCAAACTCACCTGACCGGTCGAAGGTAAAAAAGCCAAATCAGTATATTCATTTAACGACGCCTCAATATCATGCAACCAAAAATCAGCCAGATGACTCTCTCCTATGCCTGCCACCTTAAGATAGCGGGTTTCTAATACCTTCAAGGCTCCCCACTCCTGCAATCGTGGGGCAACCTGCGTAGTCATAAGATGTTTCATTTCATGCGGGACCCCTGGCAGTACAACGAGCAATGAGTTCTGCTGCTTAAATAACATTCCAGGTGCGGTTCCTGAAGAATTAAACAACAACTCTGCATTCTCCGGGAGTAATGCCTGAGCTTGATTGGAGGGAGAATAGGGTAGGTTTCTGCGCCGAAAAATATCTTTTATATGCTCCTCCACACTCGGCTCATGACGCATACCCACCCCAAACAATTCCGCTACACTTTTCTTCGTCACATCATCTAAGGTCGGGCCTAGTCCCCCCGTAGAAATAACCAAATCGGCCTCATCTAACGCCTGTTGAATGGTAGATTTAATGTGTTCAGGAGCATCGGTGATCGTGTAAACCTGAGTAACCTGAACTCCTCTTTCATGCAGAAATTGCCCTAACCAACTCGCGTTAGTATTCACTGTATCTCCCATCAGGAGTTCATTTCCAATAGAAATAAGGTGTGCAATCATCTACAAATAGGTTGGGAAATTATAGGCTAAGTACGTAATTGCATATAATACGAAGTAATTCGCAGAAAGGTCGCTCACCCCACGCAATTTCCACTCCAGCTTTTAGCTAACTACTCTAAAGTGGTTTAAAAAAATAGTATCTTCATCCCTATGGAGCGTCTTCCGAACATACTGAGTACAATACGCATACTGTTAACCCCCGTTTTTTTGGTGCTTTTTTTCGAGCCAGAACTATGGATAAAGCTCATTGCGCTTGGGGTGTACATCATCGCGGCGATCACCGATTTTTTTGATGGCTATTACGCACGAAAATACAATATCGAGACCTCGATGGGTGCATTTTTAGATCCATTTGCAGACAAACTACTCACCCTTAGTGGCTTTGCGGTCCTTCCTTTCATAGCGGCCGATCAGTTTCCCTGGTGGGCGATCATCGCCATTGCTGTTCGAGATATTTCTATCACCTTGCTTCGATTGTGGGCTCGCCGCAAAAATCTAGAAATGCAAACCAGTTCCTTAGCCAAGCTTAAAACCACGGTACAGATGATATTCCTTTATTTAGGCCTTGTTCTTGGGGTATTCAAGGGTGCCCCTATCTTTTTAGGTGACTGGGTTGCTCTCATTCTAAGCACCGACCTTATGTTTTGGTTACTGATCGTTGTGACAGGTATAACGGTATATAGCGGCCTTCATTACCTAAGCCAAAATCGTCACCTATTTCAACCGCTTTAGCCATTATGCTCCCCTCTTTTCAACGATTCCTAGCCTCCGGACTAGGTTCCGGCTACAGCCCCATTGCCCCGGGCACTTCAGGAAGCATTGCGGCCTGCGTACTCCTCTTTTTCGGGTTAATGCTATTTGGAATCCCTTTTTTAGTGGGTTTCGTGGTCTTTAGTGTGGCTGCTAATTTCTGGACGGCACCAACAGCCAAAGCAGCTTGGGGAAAAGATCCAGGGGCCATGGTATTAGACGAATGGGCTGGCATGGGAATAAGTCTATGGGCTTGGCTTTGGACAATCGGCTTAGAAGGGGGAGAACTTAGCTTAGTTCATCTTCTAGTTGCCTTTGGCTTCTTTCGACTATTTGATATTTGGAAGCCCTTAGGTGTGAATAGTATGCAGAAATTGAGCGGAGGATTTGGTATATTGTTCGATGATATTTTAGCTGGATGGTATGCTGGAATAGGCTGGTTCATCGTTTTCCAAATTTGGTAGACTAAATAACTCATCGTTTATACGCTTGCGCAGCTGTTTCCTCGTTTACACAATCTACTTAGCTAGAAAGCACCAATTTAGAGAACATGATTATAGACACCACATTTGCAAGAGAACTGGCCGCTGATTTATTAGAAATAAATGCTGTTATTTTACGCCCTAATGAACCTTTTACTTGGGCTTCAGGATGGCATTCCCCGATTTATTGCGACAATCGTCTCACCCTACGGCAGCCCCATATTCGTTCCAAAATTGCCTCCAAATTTAGTGAGTTTATTACCCAAGAATTTCCCGGCATCGATGTAGTAACGGGTACCGCTACCGCTGGCATTCCACACGCAGCTTGGGTTGCTGATAAGGTCAACAAACCCATGGCCTATGTGCGTGCCAAGCCTAAAAGTTATGGAATGGGTAACCAGATAGAAGGGGGCGTCGCAAAAGGAGAAAAAACCGTAGTGATCGAGGATTTGGTCTCCACTGGGGGTTCTGCTATTTCGGTAATCAATGCCCTACAATTTGTAGGTGCCGATGTTCAAGCTATCATATCTATATTTAACTACGGCTTTGACAAATCGACCGAAAATTTCTCAAAGGTGAACGTTCCGGCTTTGACAAATCGACCGAAAATTTCTCAAAGGTGAACGTTCCGGTTTTTAATCTCACTGATTATACCATCCTGGTTGATGTAGCCGTCGAAAAAGGCTTTGTTACGAGTGATGACCTAGAACACCTAGCCAACTGGAGAAACAACCCCGATACCTGGCCTAATTAGTCGGCATTTTAAAGTCCAATGCTACCTAAATACTAGCTAGTTATTTGTAATTATTGCTGACTAGTCTATTAGCCCGACTTCTACTAGCACCGGAAGATGGTCGGATGGGTATCTATCTTCGAGTTTATCGGTTAAAATAGCATGATAATGAATGGGCAAATCTTCACTGGCAAAGATATAATCAATCCGCCGATCAGCTTCTATTTTAGTAAACCCCGTCCAGGTAGAAGCTGGGCCATGATGAGGCGCAATACTATGAACAAAGCCATCGTGCAAAGACCGACCATCAGGTAAAGGAGTGTCTGAAAGCAATGCAAGTGGCGGCTGTTCCGAGGTTGCATTTAGATCCCCCATCACTATAACCGGTAACCCATTCGCTAATCTAGATGTCTGTTCTTTTATCAAATGCGCACTTTCAAGACGAGCTTGCTCCCCCCTGTGATCAAAATGGGTGTTCAACACAAAGAGTTCTCGCTCTTCGGAGCTTGTAACAAAATGGGCCCAAGTGGCAATACGAGGAAGTGACGAATCCCAAGACTGACTTCCGGGTTCGTCCGGAGATTCTGAAAGCCAAAAGGTTTGAGCTGCCTTCACTGTAACAACGGAGCTTCGGTAAAGAATAGCACTAAATTCACCACCTTCATCCTCGTTTCGCCCCACTCCCACCCAATCATAACCCGGCAGTAACTCCATCAAATCCTGAATTTGATGCTCCAAAGCTTCTTGAACACCTATGATATCCGCTTTATGGTAACGGATCACACTGGCTACTAACTCTTTTCTATTAGGCCATGCATTTACCCCATCAGCTGGGTTATCAAAACGAATATTGTAGGTCATCACTCGTAGTCTATTAGGTCCTGGATCATTCGAGCTAGCTTGGACCAGCGAGGTCATAGATAAGCTAAATACGAGTACAGCGAAACCGAACAAGCTGACACCCAAAAGGCGATGAAGAGAAATTTTATTTGAATAAAATTTAATCATGATTGGTACGGTGTAGATGAAAAATTAATAGTGTGAGCCTAGTTCCGGTCTAGATAGATAGGATTGGCAACCGTTGTAATTTTTTGGATCAATGCGTCGCGTAGATTAAGGCGAATCCACCCAATATTCAAGTCTGATAATGAACAAGACCAACTAACAGGGCCGGCAACACTAATTTGCCTATCCGCCTTACAATCCACGTTTAATGTTTGGAGAAATGAAGTAAAGAGAGGAAAACAAAAAAAACATATTTATGGTTAGAACTAAACAAACTGACTATGGATATAAAATCATATGAGATAGATGGTGTAATAGAAACACTACAAAAAATGGGATTTAAGAGTTTGATGGAATACACATATGTCTTCGTAATCAACCACCTATTAGAAAGAGGTATGATTGGATAGATGAGAAATAGTGTGAATACTCATCGGTTGTATCCTACAAAATAATACAACTCTAAACCCACTTTTTTAATTCAGTTCATAAGGGTGGGTCTATCTTCCTCCATAAAACTACTATACTAGTTAGTTATATTTGTTAGGTGTAGATGGTATTTCACTGTGTTTCTATTACAAAATGGAGTACTCACAATAGACACAACATTAGACAAAATTGTTATATTATTGCATTTTTTTATATACAAGAAGGTATTTTATTAGACACTTATAGACACACATTTAAAATTTTATATGTCAAAAAAAACAATTATGTAAGTATTCAGAAAAAGTTCTGTAAGGAGTGTTCAAATTTCGTCTCCCCGACTTGTAATCATACTGCTTTGTTGTTCAACAATAACATAAAGTTATAAATAACCTTCAATATAGCTTTATCTTCGTTTATTCTTTTTCAGTATGGCTGTTCATTTGGGATTCTTTTCAAAAGGATCCCATTCATATGGTTTGTGTCTTCCCTCTTTTGTGAATTTTGAATATTTGATAAATTCTAAAATGTCAAGTCCTACCACATCAAAAGAATAATACATTTCATCATGATTTAATGGGGTATAAATCAGTTCATCATAAGATTGATTCAGATCTAAATTATTCCAATCAATTGGCCCATAACTCATTGCTTTTTTTTTGAATCTTCGAATTAAAGGAGTAGCTTTATTTTCTACAACCACACCAATATTTACCTCGTCATTTAAAATTGGTTTGTAAATTACTTCACTAAAGTCATGAAGAACTTTACCAGCAAAAATCTTTGTTACCAACGGAAAAGTTTCTACAACTACACGAGGAGCTCGTTCCTGTAAAGGACTTCTATTATATACAATAGTTTTTATGTTTTTTTTTCCTGATTCATTGATAAATTCATTAAGGACATAGGAACCTAGGATATATGAAAAAATATGTACTTTTTTATACTCTTCAAGCCGATATTCATCATATAATTTAGTAAACCTATCTATTGTTCCCTCATACGATCTTCTATCAATATAATCTGGTATGTATAGATCATAACCTTGATTCTTAAAATATTTTTTCTGGTGTCTTCTTCCTTTTTTAGAGTCTCCTATTCCTGGAAGAATGATTAATGCTTCTTTTTCTGAGTAAGAAAGTTCACCTTTTTGAATAGCTATTACACTCCTCTTGCTTTTAGGAGATGTGTGAGAATCTAGCACATTTGAACTAATGCATCCTGATACAAAAATTAAAGGAAAAATAAGCTTATATAGCTTCATAATGATAAAAGATGTTCATTTCAGAGTTATTTACCCATTAAATACATTCCACCTATCATTAATAACATGCCTACTAAATTAATTATTTTTATTGGTGTACCATAAGCTAATAATGCGATTAAAGCAGCCCATATAAAAGTAGTTGCATAAATTGGGTAGAGTACTGTTAAGGAACCTCCTTTTTTAAATGCAGCCACAAATAATATCATTACTGTAATATAACATAATACACCACCAATAAGTTTTAGATTAGTTAAATAACTAAAAAGAGTACCGCTAGAACTTTCAGCACCAGCCTTATATAAGTATTGACCTAATGCGCCAAACATTGCGGCGATGATGAAATAAATGACTGATACAATAGAAGTATTCATAAATGGTTAATAGAAATCAAACTGATTTCTATCCCTTTCATTTTTTTGCTTTAAATTTAAAATTTCTTTTTTCACTTCTTCTAAAGTGGTTTTAGTATCATTGGTTGTCGCAAACAGTGGTGATCCAAATCTAACTTTACATATCAAAGGTACTATAAGAATTTTATTCTTCGGAAGAACTCTACCAAAACCATCTAAATAAACAGGTATAAAGGGTACCGATGGGTTTTCTTTCAATAATTTAGCAATCCCTCTTTTGAAGCTGGAAATGGTGCCTGGATTTCCTCTACTACCTTCTGGGTACATAATTAGAGATTTCCCTTCTTTTATTCTTTGATCTAATAATTCTAGATTAGAAAGATGTCCAGGCTTTGTTTTTTTGGTGATTAAAATAGCATTAAAAAATAATTTCATTAAAGTAACAGTGAACGGAGATTTTCCAAAATAGT
>CENG01029018.1_pt1 | contig 15826 bp, 16 predicted proteins | sample 530131 | NCBI WGS metagenome assembly CENG01 (sample SAMEA2591057, study PRJEB7988) | marine metagenome | biome: marine biome (ENVO:00000447); feature: surface water (ENVO:00002042) layer; material: saline water (ENVO:00002010), including plankton (ENVO:xxxxxxxx) | depth 5 m
GGTTTCAACTGTATCAGTAACTTCTTTTATCATTCTTCTTCCTAAAATAGATTTAATTTTAGCAAGTAAAACCTCAGAATCAAATGGTTTCGTTAAATAATCATCTGCTCCCAATTTAAAACCTTTTAAAACATCCTCTTTTAGAGTTTTCGCAGTCAAGAAAATTAGTGGAACTAAGTCATCAACCTCTCTAATCTCTTTTGCAAGCGTAAAACCGTCTTTGTAGGGCATCATGACGTCAAGTAGACATAATGAAAATTTTTCTTTTTTAAATTTTTCAAAACCTTCAATTCCATTCTTCGCTAGGGTGACTTGATAACCATTGATTTTTAAGTATTCTTTTAATATACTTCCAAAATTAGGGTCATCTTCAACTAATAAAATATTTTTCTTGTTCATACTTATTACTATTAATTAAATAAATAGAGGAAATTGGATTTTAAATTTAGTCCCCTGCCCTTCTGTACTCTCGACCGATATTTTGCCATTATGAAGAGAAACTATTTTCTTGACATAAGCTAAACCTAGACCATGGCCTTTAATATTATGAACATCCCCATTTTGTTCTCTAAAAAATTTTTCAAAAATCATTTTTAGGGTATCATCATTCATTCCTATTCCTTTATCCTCAATCTCTACATATGTGCTTTTATCATCATTTAATGTTTCTATTTTAATAATAGGATTTTCTTTTGAATATTTAATTGCATTGTCCAAAATATTCGTAAAAACATTAACTAAATGATTTCTATTACCAAAAATTTTTGTTTTTTTTGATTTAAATGAAGTCTTAATTTCAACTCTTTTATTTTGTACCAATAGAGCAATGTGGCCAAGGGAATCCTTAATTATTTTGTGAAGGTCAATATCTGTTTTATCAATCAATGTATTACTTTTATCAAGTTGAGAAATCGTCAATATTGTCTCTACTTGGTCGTGCATTCTTTTATTTTCTTCACGCATTATTTTAAGATATTGGTGTTTTTTTTTGCTATCCTTAATTTCTAGCTGACTTTCAATAGCATCAATTGCCAAATTTATAGTAGCGATTGGTGTTTTAAATTCATGTGACATGTTATTTATAAAATCTGATTTAATTTCAGATATTTTTTTCTGTTTTAGAATTTGAAACAAAGAAATAGCACAAAGAAGAATGATTAGAATAGTTAAAATAAAAGATAAACTAGCGACCCCTATCACTGAGGAAATAAGGTATTTTTCTTTTTTTGGGAAAGTTACTACCAAATTATATAAACTACTTCCTTGCTCATCAACAAAGATTGGAATTGAGTATTTATGACCAGATAGAGAACCTTCATAATTTTTTGAAATTATTTTAGTTGCTAGCCCATTACTAAAAACACCAAATTCAAATTCAGTTTGAATATTTCTAGAATTGAACTCTCTTTGGAGTAATGAAGCTATTTCAAATGAATTAATTCTTTTATGAATGGGAAAAGAATTTGCCATTTTTGAGAATATCGATGAATAAGTAGCTTGATCGATGGCACTTATTCTTTCCATTTTTTGAAAGGTTGCACTTGAGATCTTTCTTTGGTTTTCTCTATCGAATGCTTGCTTAAAGATTCTAGTTGTTTCAAATCCTTTTATGTCATTTACATTAGAAACTTCAATTTCTCCTATTTCATCGTTAGGAATGGCTATATTAAATTTTTCTTCAACAAGCCCAAATGTGAATAAAGAAGATAGATTTGACTCATCATCACTATCGTAAAAAAGAAAAAAATTTCTTAGTTGTACACTATCAGGTTTTCCAATAGAATCCTTCAATTTTTCAAAAGTTTGGATGTAGTGCCTTAATTCATTTTCTTGGACATCACTCGCAACTGAATTTAATGATTGTTTGACTGCAAGTGAAAATTCTTGATTTCTATTTTGAATAGTAGTATTTATAAAATACCATTGTACTAGAATTATTCCAGTTACGCATAAAATCATAAAACAGACTAAAAAAAAGAAATAGCTCTTTTTCATTTAAATTTTAAAATGTAAAGTTCATAATAATATTGAATTTTTTTTGCTAAAACAATGTTAATGATACAGTTCTAATTCAAATAATCGAAAAGACTTTTATAAGGGTCTCAACTTTTTTTACAGTATTTGATTTATTTAGATTTTCAATAAAATAATCACTATGGTGTAGTTTTTTTTTATCATCCCATTGATTTGAAATTATTTTCTCAATTTTATTTTTTGAAATATTATCTCGTTTAATAATTCTCTCTATCCTAATTTTTAGTGGAGCTATTACTAATACAGATAAATCTACATCTATATCATAATTGTGTTCGAATAAAATGGCGGTTTCTTTTAGCACATATTTTGAACTTTGGAGTTCAACCCATTTTTTAAAATTAATTTTAACTTGATTGTGAACTAACTCATTTATTTTTTTTAATTTAATTAGAGAATTAAAAATTTCACTTCTTAAAAATTCTGAATTTAGCTTATTATTAACATAGGACTTAGGACCCAATAGTGATATAATTTCATTCTTGACCAGATTATCACGATTCATAATTTTTTTTGCCTCAAAATCTGAGTAGAAGCATGGTATTCCACCTAACTTCCAAAAAATAGACGCAACATAGGTTTTTCCACTTCCTATACCTCCTGTTAAAGCAATCACTTTAGCCATCTTATTTTCTAATTAAAAAAAAAACATTTTTGTTGTTCAATCTAATATTATTAGCAATAGGTGGTGCATTTAATAATTTAATTTCTGCTGTTTTATTTCCTTTATCAATGCTATCATAATTAAACCCAACTTCAAAATCTGATGACTTTATAGTTTTTAGGTTACTTATTGTTGATGAAAATACTAATTCAACTTCGGAGGGAAATAATTTTAGTACTTTATCTTTAGGAAAATTGGAAACAGATATTGGAATAGTTAATTTTTTTTCTGAAAAAAGGTCAACAATCAACTCAACGCTAACTTCAGTAGTATTGTAATTTAAGTTTTTTCTTTTTTGTAATATTGGAACTTTTCGAATAAAATTTGACCTTATCGGTAATTCATTTTTATAATTTAAATCGATATGATTAAGATTGGCTAAAAGATTTTTTGGTCCTGTTACTTTTATACTATCAGGATTCAAATTAACTTTTGTTATTGAGTAACCAACATCTAAATTGAATTTTGGACATATCACAGGTACAGTTTTAGAAAATTCTGGTTGGTAAGTTATTTTTATTTGGCTTGGAAAAAAACTTAGAATTTGGGTGTCCCTTAATAATTGATCCTGTAGTGTGTTGAATTGGGAAGCTATTTCTAAAAATCCAATGTTATTTCTGTAAGACGCTTTTTGAAAACTTATTTTAATTGAATTATTCAAAAAATAGTAGTAAAGAAATTGAAAACCAGTTGCTTTTACATTCAAATTAAGTTTCGAATCTGAAATTGAAGAAATGATATATGATTTTGGAACATCGATAATTTCGATTTTCATTTTAATTACCTCTTGGTATTCTTTTGAAAATTTTTTGAAGAACCAGATTATAAATGATATAAATAGAAATGAGATAAACATTTTAATTCTTCCTTTATTAGTAAGAGCCTTTTGTAAAGAATTAAGATATGGTTGTTGTTGCAACACCTAAATTATAAATCTTCAATTATCTCTTGACTAACTCCAGTTGTAGAGAATCCTCCGTCATGAAATAAGTTTTGCATGGTTACTTTTCTTGTATAATCAGAGAAAAGTGAAACTACATATTGAGCACAATCGGATGCTGATGCGTTACCAAGTGGGGATGTTTTTTCGGAAAAATTTAAAAAATTCTCCAATCCCTCTACTCCCTGCCCAGCAGTTGTTCTAGTTGGAGACTGAGAAATTGTATTTACTCTTACTTTTTTATTTTTCCCAAAAAAATAACCAAAACTTCTTGCTATCGACTCAAGATAAGCTTTATTATCTGCCATATCATTATAGTTTGGAAAAGTTCTCTGGGCAGCAATATAGGTTAATGCAACAATACTACCCCACTTGTTTAATGCGTCTTTCTCATACAAAACCTGAAGTAACTTATGAAATGAAAGGGCTGAAATATCCCAACCTTTTTGGGTCCAGTCATGATTTTGGTTTGTATAATGTCTTTTTTTTCTTACATTGAGAGACATCCCTATTGAATGTAAAACAAAATCAAATTTACCTTTAAAATGTTCAAGGGCTTTTTTCGTTAGATTTTCCAATTCTAATATGTCTGTGGCATCTGCAGGGATTACAGGGGAATCTAATTCCTCCCCTAATTTATTTATTTGTCCCATCCTTAAAGCAACCGGAGCATTTGTTAATATTATTTCACCACCTTCTTCTCTTACAAGTTCAGCTACTTTCCATGCTATTGATTTTTTATCTAAAGCACCAAAGATTATACCTTTTTTATTTTTTAATAGATTATATGGCATAAATTATTTTTACAAATATAAGCTAATTAAGTAATTCTTTAGCCAAGTCATAAGCACTCACAGCAGATTCATCTCCAGAAAGCATTTCAGCAATTTCAGACACTCTTTCATTAATATTTAAATTTTTAAGTTCTGTAGACGTTTTTTCATTTCTTGTTATCTTAAAAACCTTCAAATGATTGTTTGCTTTTGCAGCAACCTGTGGTAAGTGTGTAATAGAAATAACCTGCATATTTATTGACATGCTTTTCATAATTCGTCCTATGCAGTTCGCTATTTCACCTGATACGCCTGTATCAATTTCGTCAAAAATAATTGTTGGAAGATTTTTATAATTTGACAAAATAGATTTTAGCGCAAGCATAATTCTTGACAACTCTCCGCTAGATGCGGTTTTACTTAAAGGACCAAGGAGTCCACCTTTATTTGCTGAGAAATTAAATAGTAACTTATCTCTTCCTTTATTTAAAAAAATATCAGAATCATATAGTTCAATTTTAAAGGAAGTGTTTACCATTCCCATGTCTTTAAGTAATTTTTTCATCTGGCTTTTTAAAACCGGTATGACTTTTTTTCTTTGTTGGCTGATTTTTTTTGATAATTCATTAAGTGATAATTCTAATTCAACTAACTTCTTTTTTTCTTCATTAATTATAGCATCAATATTTTCAGTTTCTGAAACCTTTTTTTCTAATTTCCGCTTAATTAAAATTAAGTCATCTAATTTATCTACTTGATGTTTTCTGAAAAGCGAATATATTTTTTCCAATTTTTCACTCAAAACCTCTCTCATTTCGGGATTGAATTCCATAATGTCATTCTCATTCCTCACATCTCTAACTATATCATCTAATTCAATAATAATACTCTCAATTCTTTCAAATATTCTTTTGTATTCATTAGAAAAATTGGTAATGTTTTTTAATGAAACTCTAACTTCATTTAGTTTTATACTAATTCCATTTTCTTCATTTTGTAAAATATTTGAAATTTGATTAAAGGTCTTATTTATTTCTTCCGAATTGCTTATTTTCTTTAATGCTTTCTCCATTGAATCTAAAGAATCACTAAAATCAATACTGTTTATTTCATTCAATAAATAGGTATTGTAGTCTTTTTCTTGATTCATATTAATTCTTGATGACTCTAGTTTATTTATTTTATTTTTAACTTCTTTGAAGTGGGAAAAGTTTAGAGTGTATTTCTCAATTAAATTTTTATTTTTTGCTAATAAGTCTAAAATATCCATTTGATACTCTTCTTTAATGATAAAATGGTTTTGAAATTGTGAGTGAATATCTATAAGTTCAAACGAAAGCTTTTGTAATATTTCTAAATTAACTGGAGTATCATTGACAAAAGCTCTTGACTTTCCAGAAGGTATAATTTCTCTTCTAATCGTTGTTAAGGTATCATAGTCAAGATCCAATGAATTAAATAGATTTTTTAATTCAAGATTTTTTAATGAGAATAGTAAATCAACAAAACATTTTTTTGTTTTGTCCTTAACTAAATTTAGCTCTGCTCTTTTCCCTAATGCAAGAGACAAACCTCCTAAAATTATTGATTTTCCAGCACCAGTTTCACCAGTGATAGTAGTAAATCCTTTAGATAAATCAATCCTCAAATAATCAATTAAAGCATAGTTTGAAATAGTTATCTCTTTTAACAAATCACTTTTGTTTTTTTAAATATCGTTAAAAATAAAACAACGTTGACTATCACTTTTTAATTTTTTTTTATCTAATTTTTTTCCATTTGGGACCAAAGTATGGAGCAATCTTATTTAATGTTTTTAAAGTCTGTTTTATTTCAATCTGAGGGCCTTGAGAAAAAATATCAACAATTTCGTCCGATTTTGCGTCAAAAAAAGTTTGAATTAAAAAAGCGTTTGGCCTACGTCTATATAAGGGTAAGAATTTTTCTAAAGAAAAGAGAACTCCGTTTTTTGCCTTTTTTAAATCAGTTGTCATAAAGTCCATACCTCTTCTATGATACTCGTATTGAACAGTTCGATATTCTCTAAAAGTATTTGATAATAGTGTATCGACCAACCAGAATCTGTTTCTTGTTCCATCACTTTGATTCCAACCCTTAATGTTATTCTGTTGTGCGAGAGAAACAATTTTTTGGGCCTCTTTAAAAAAAATAGTACCGCTATTAATCCTAAATGTATCTGCTTCTATTCCCATCGCTATATACACATAAAAACTTAGTATTGAAATTAAATTGGATTCAAAACTGATAGGATTATAAAATAATGGCTGATATTCGTCGTACTGAAAAGAAATATCTTTGTCTAAAAAATTAAATATTGGAGTTAAATATGTTGATTCATAGACAGGTCTTTCAACTTGAACCTGCAATGTGCCATTAAAATTTGATCCAACATACGAATTTAGATTCAAAACTAAATTAAACTTTACTCTTTGATGTATTTCTAAAGATTTATCATTCCAAAGATTACTGTTTATGAATTCATTAATAGACTTTTCCAAAGTTGAAAAAACTTGTTGATTGGTTTGATCTACAAAGTCCGAATTGAGTACAAAATTACAATTAACAGTTTGACTGAATAGTTTCAAGTTAAAAATTAAAATAAGGAATAAATATTTTCTCATAAATCAATAATTATTTGTTCAAATATCTTATAGGATAGATCCAATTTTGTTGTTAATTCAAACGGTATTGATTTTTTTCTCGTTATGTACTTTCCTTGGTTATAATCTGAATTGAAAATATTTTGCTTATCATTTAAAATATTTAAAAAGATTGCATTTAAATTTTTATTAATTAATTTATCTAATGCATTTTGATAACCATCATTTGTCTCCAGAGCAAAACCTAATAAGTATTGATTTGTTTTGATTTTACCTAAATTATGAAGTATATCAATATTTTCCTTAAGTGAAATTTTATTTAACTTTTGACCTTTTTTAATTTTCGAATAATAAAAATCCTTTGGTATAAAGTCTGCAACAGCAGCAGCAGATATAAAAATATCTACACTAAAAAAAAACTTTAAAATTTCATTATACATTTCATGAGCTGAAACAACATTTATCAGATTAATAGAGCTGTTTAAAATTTTTAATGAAGATGGACCAGATATTAAAGTTACTTTAGCGCCAAGATTAGCTGCAGCTTCAGCTAACGAAAAGCCCATTTTCCCAGAAGAAAAATTACCAATAAACCTAACTGGGTCAATTTTTTCATATGTAGGACCAGCAGATATAAGTATGTTTTTCCCTTTGAGTGGGAATTCGTTTTTTAAATTTTTAATTATGTATTTAATTATATTTGAGGGTTCCATCATCCGACCCTTTCCTATTAAACCACTGGCTAAATCTCCAGCTTCAGATTCTAAAATTATATTTCCAAAACTTTTTAATTTAGACAAATTTTCCTGGTTACCTGGATGCTTGTACATGTCTAAGTCCATAGATGGAGCTACAAAAACAGGACATTTAGCTGACAAATAACAAGCTAGTAATAAGTTATCACATCTTGCAGATGCCATCGATGATATGGTATTTGAAGTTGCTGGAGCTATAACCATAAAATCTGCCCATGAAGCCAATTCCACATGATTATTCCATTCGGGATTATCCTCTTCATCTTTTATCTCCGTAAAAGATGAATTGACCGGATTCTTGGATAGCGCTGAAAGTGTGGTAGGAGTTACAAAATCTAATGCACTTGGGGTTAAGACGACTTTAACATCTGCTCCGTTTTTAATTAGTAACCTAACTAAAAAAGGAGATTTGTAAGCCGCAATACTTCCAGAAATACCAAGGAGTATTTTTTTACCTAGAAGTGCAAACATTAAACTTCTTCATCGGTATTCCTGTGATAAATTTTATTTTTAAACCATTCATCTATAGCTAAAGCATGGGGTTTAGGTAAACTCTCGTAAAATTTAGAAACTTCAATCTGCTCTTTATTTTCAAAAATTTCCTCTAAGCTGTCGTTGTTAGTAGCAAATTCATCCAATTTCTCATGTAATTCCTTTCTGATATCAATATTTATTTGAGCTGATCTTTTAGAGATAATTGAAATGGCTTCGTATATATTGTCTACTCCTTTTTCAATTTCACTTCTATTATAAGTTGATGTTGTTGCTGGGGCATTTGATTCTCTATATTTAGTCATTTTTTAAAGTTTATGTGTTAGTTTTATTAATTACTTCTATTTGTTTATTAATGTCTTCAATCTTTTCTATAATATCTTCCATGAAAAGTGTTTCAGGATAGTATCTTAAAATTGCAATATAAGTTTCTTTGGCTCCTTTCAATCTTACAAGCTTTTTATTTGGTACGCTGTTAATGGCTATTTCATACTGAGAAATGAATTTATAATAAAGTGCATTTTCTCTAAAAGGAGTTCCGGGAAAATTTGAAATAAAATTATCTAAAGAACTTATCGCTGCTTTATAATCTCGAATGGTATAATATTGTTTTGATATTTCAAAGTCTTTTTTTTCAAGTTTAACCTGTAGTTCTCTTATAAAATTATTTGCTTCTGATAAATAAATTGATTTGGGATAATTATCAATAAAAATTTGTAATTTTTCGATTGCTTGATTAGTATTTTCTTGATCTAGACTATAAATTGGTGAAAGCATATAATAACATTTTGCAATCATAAAATTTGCTTCATCTAATTTTTCACTTTTAGGAAATGATTTTACAAAACTCTCAAACTGATATGCAGCTAAATAGTAATTTCCTAGCTGATAGTGTGTATTAGCAAAAAAATAAATTAATCTTTGAGCCTGAGGTTTTCCTCTGTAAGCAGGTATAATTTGTTCATATAAGCGGTTAGCTCTTCTGTATTCTCCATTATCATAATACTTTTGAGCAGCTTTTAATTTAGGGGTATTTTCTTTACTATTAAGCAACTTTTGATAACTGTTGCAGGAAAACAATAATAAACCTATCAAAAAAAAAATTATTCGATTAAAAAAATGCATGCACAAAGTTAACTAAATTACATAACAAATTAAAAAGGTTAATTTGTGTTTAAAAACTTATAATATATTTTTATCAAATATATTAATGCTTTCTTTAATATCCTCATATAAACCTTTATCAACTGGAGTTAAAGGTAGTCTCAGAATATTTTCACAAAAACCTCTAATTGAAATTAAAGCTTTAATTCCTGACGGGTTCCCATTTTTAAATAAAAGATTAATAATATTTTCCATCCTTTTAAACTGAACTTTTGCCTCTTGTTTTTTTCTTTTTTTTGCTAGTGTTATAATTTTAGAAAATTCTCTAGGAAAAGCCCCTGCCGCAACACTTATTACTCCTGAACCTCCATTTAAAACTAATTCAAGTGCAGTAAAATCATCACCCGAAATTACATTAAAACTTTTTGGGGTATTTTTGATTAAATCTATCCCTTTTTTTATGTCACCAGTTGCATCTTTTATTCCAATAATATTGTCACATTTTTCTAATAATTTAAAAATAGTTTCATTGGAAATTGATACACCTGTCCTTGAAGGAACATCATATAAAATTAATGGAATAGGTGAAGCTTTTGAAATATGAAAAAAATGCTCATATAAACCAACCTGAGAAGGTTTGTTATAATAAGGACATACAGACAAAACTGCACTGAAACTTTCCAATTCGAAATTTGAAAGTTCATTGACTAGTTTTTGAGTATCATTATTACCAAAACCAACAATAAGAGGTAATCTTCCTTTATTAAATTCAACAACGCTTTTAAGAATTTTATCTTTTTCTTCAAAAGAAATACTATGTGACTCTCCAGTCGTTCCAAGAATAACCAAATAATTTATTCCATTATTAATGTAAAAATCGATTAACAACTTGTACGCATTGAAATCTATTTCTCCATTCTTTTTAAATGGGGTTATTATTGCAACCCCTGTGCCTTTTAAAAAATCCAAGCTATATTGTTTTTAATACTCTAATATACTTTCTGAATTCATTTTTGAAAGTATCTGTTTGAAGCGGAAGAAAATCAAAAATAACATCATTGATTCTAATATCAGTTTTCTTAAAACCAAAACTTAATTTATAATCTCCTTTAATTGCTATCCATTTTAAATATAAATTGTTATTGTCAAAAAAATTAATTTGTAAATCTACTTTTCTCTTACAAGCTTTTGAAAGTTTTTCTGTAAAGTTTCCAAAGAAATTGATATGATTCTTATCATAGCAATATTTTTCACCTAAAGTATTTTCAGTTGAATGAGAAAACTTAATGAAAGTGAATAAAATTTTTGAATCTGTTATTTCACCTAAAAGATTTTTAAAAAAATTTTCGTCTACAGGAAGAGTTTTATCTAAAACAACTCTAACACTTTTGACTTTAAAATCAGATCTAGCAACACTTGTTGAGATTCTTCTATTAAAATCGTTTTTATATTTAATTAAATGAAATAATTTTCGAAACACTTATAAAATTCTTAAACAAAAATTCACATGTAAAGATAAAATATAAATCATATCAAAACTTACTTAGTATGTTACGTATTTAACATTTTTAAAAATTCTTTTTCACCAATAATTGGTACTTTGAGTAAATATGCCTTTTGTTTTTTTGTTGGTCCTATCGACTCTCCTCCTATTATTATTTTGGTCTTAGAATTAACAGCGGATGACAACTTTCCTCCATTTTCAAGAACCAATTGTTTGATTTCTTCTCGTGATAAATTTTCGAAAGTTCCAGATATGACAAAAGTCTTTCCGTTTAAAATGTTTGATTTATTTTTATTATCATCAATCTTAAATTTGATACCTTCTTTCGAAAGTTTTTCTATAATCAATAAATTTTGAGGATTTTTAAAATAACGATTGATACTTTTAACAATTTTTTCTCCTATTTCTTCCACCGAAACTAAATCATGGTAACTTGAATTAATTAGGTTTTCAATTGACCCAAAGTGATTTGCAAGCTTTGACGCGACTGTTTCTCCAACGTGTCTAATTCCTATTGAAAAAAGAACTTTTTGGAAAGGTTGTTTTTTAGATTCTTTTATAGATTCAATTAAATTCAATGCTGACTTTTCAGCCATACCCTCTAAATTTGTCAATTTTTCAACTTCAATTTTATATATATCAGCAATATTTTTAATTATACCTTTTTTAAATAATAAAATCACTCTTTCACTTCCAAGGCTTTCAATATTCATTGCTTTTCGAGACACAAAGTGTTGAATTTTTCCTATTATTTGAGTTTTACAATTAATTTCATCTTTACAATAATGTTGTGCCTCACCCTCAACTTTTTCTAGTTTTGAACCACACTCGGGGCAGTTTTCAATAAATTTTATAAGATTGTCTAAGGCACCCCTTCTATGTTTATCGATTCCAACTATTTTTGGAATGATTTCTCCTCCTTTTTCAACATATACATAATCACCAATTCTAAGACCAAGTCTTTCAATCTGATCTGAGTTATGTAATGAAGCTCTTTTAACAATTGTACCCGAAAGATTAATAGGCTCAAAGTTAGCAACAGGAGTTACAGCCCCAGTCCTTCCAATTTGATAGTTAACCGATAACAATAAAGTGCTTTGTCTTTCTGCTTTATATTTATAAGAAATGGCCCATCTTGGAACTTTTGCGGTAAAACCTAATTCGTTTTGAACCTTAATTGAGTTAACTTTAACGACAATACCATCTATTTCATAGGGTAATTCACTCTTTTTCTTACCCCAAAAATCAATAAAATGGAAAATTTCATTTATAGAATTTACTCTTTTCATACTTGCTGGTATAAAGAATCCCCATTCTCTTGATTTTTCAAGCAAATCTGAATGGTATAGACTTGAATTTTCTCCAACTATTGAATAAAAAAAACATTTTAGTTTTCTTAATGCAACTTCTTTACTGTGTTGAAGTTTTAACGATCCTGAAGCAGTATTTCTTGGGTTTCTAAATAGTGGAAGACCTTTATCTTTTCTTTCATTATTTAAAGTATTAAAGCTATGGATTGGTAAAATAACTTCCCCTCTAATCTCAAATTTTTCAGGATAGTTTCCATTTAAAACCAAAGGGATATTCTTGATTGTTTTAATATTTGATGTAACATCATCGCCTTTAGTGCCATCTCCCCTGGTTAATGCCCTCTTCAATTTACCCTGTTCATAATACAAGTTAATAGAGGCTCCATCAAATTTTAATTCGCAATTAAAGTCATTAATTTTATGACCCCATTTTTTTTCAATTCTTTTAATCCATTCTTTTATTTCATCTTTTGAATATGTGTTTGCTAGAGAATACATTGGGAAGTTATGATTGAAACTTTGAAATTTTTTAGTAACCTCTCCTCCTACTCTAACTGTGGGTGAATTGAAATCATAAAATTGAGGGTATTTTTTTTCTAATTCCTCTAGTTTTTTCAAAAGCATATCAAATTCAAAGTCAGAAACCAAACTAACATCATTGTTGTAATATGAGTTATTATATTTATGAAGTTTATTTCTTAAACCTTTAATCTCTTCCTCTGGGTTCATTTTTGAAATTTAAAATATCTATTTCTTCTAAAAATATCTTTTTTCAATTCATAAGTAGAAAAACTGTATTTCTTAGATAGGGATATTAATGCGTTTTTAAATTTAGGATTTATTTCAAAATATAAAAGACCACCTTCTTTCAATTTTAATTTTGAAATATCAAATATCCTCTTATAAAAAATCAAAGGGTTTTGATCTGACACAAAAATTGATTTTTCTGGTTCAAAATTTAAAACATTTACTTTCATATTTTTTTTTTGACTTTCAACTACATATGGAGGATTTGATATTATAATATCAACTTCATCATAGTTGTTCCATGAAAAGATATCAGCATGTATATAATTAATTTCTACCGAGTGCCTAAATGAATTACGCTTTGCCAAATCGATTGCTTTTTTGTCAATTTCTAAAGCAGAAATATTCCATTTTTTTCGTTTCATTTTCATAGTAATGGCAATGCAGCCACTACCAGAGCAAAAATCAATAACGGTTGTTTTTGAATCCTTATTTTCCCTTAAAATCCAATCCACTAAACCTTCTGTCTCAATCCTAGGGATTAGGACACTGTCGTTAACATAAAATTTGTAATTGTAAAATCTCGTTTCACCAATAACATATTGAAAAGGTTTACCCTTTTTTAATTCATTAGTAAACTTGTTAACCTTATCTAATTCAGTATTATTTAATATGTAATCTGGTTTTAAATAAAATTGAGTTGTATCAAAAGAAAGTAATTCTTCCAAAACAATTCTAAATAACGACGAAACTTCATCTACTGTGTATAGTTCAGTTAAATCGGAACGAAACTTAGAGTTAAAATCACTTATTTTCATTTTAGTTTCTTAATTAACCATACGTTGCATGAGGTATGACCAGTATTTCCAAGAGGACCATTAATGTAGTAAAATCCTTTTTTGAGATAAAGTTTTTGTGCTGCTTTCATGTATGGTAAGGTTTCAATATAGCAGTATTTAAATTTATTATATGATGCAAAATCCAGACACTTTTCAATCATTACATTACCTAATCCTATACCTCTTATTGAAGGAAGAAAATACATTTTCTGCAATTCACAAATATCATAATCAGCATGATTTAAATGTGCTATTCCAGCCCCACCATAAATTTTTCCACTATTCTCTACAACGTAATAAATTGATCTTTTCTTATTATAAGTTTCGAACATAAAATCAAGTTCAGGGTCAGAATAGGCTGTTCCCTTTTTTGGAACTCCAATTTCTGTTAAAACCGCACGTATTACATTGCTAAGATTTAAATTATCTTTCTTACAAACTTGTCTGATTTTAAACATTAAATGTTTTAATAATTTATCTTTGCTTTAAAGCTAAATATAAGGATTGAAAAATCATAAAAAACATAAAAAATTTATGCAAAGGTGCTTTGATTTAGCTTTCAAAAGTCAAGGATACACTTATCCAAATCCTCTTGTTGGTTGCGTTATAGTAAGGGGTCAAAAAATAATTTCAGAAGGTTGGCACAAAAAGGCCGGCGAAGATCATGCTGAAGTAATTGCAATCAAAAAAGTCAAAGAAAAAAAAGAATTAAAAAAATCGACTCTTTACGTAAATCTTGAACCATGTTGTCACAAAGGCAAAACACCCCCTTGCACAGAACTAATTATTAAAAGTGGGATTCAAAATGTTGTTATTGGTTGTCTTGACCCAAATATTAATGTTAACGGAAAAGGTGTAAAAGAACTTATTAAAAATGGAATTAATGTTTTAGTAGGAGTCTGTATGGAAAAAGCCATGGAATTAAACAAAAGATTTTTTTGCTTTCATGAAAAAAAAAGACCATATATAATTTTAAAATGGGCAGAATCTAGAGATGGTTTTATAAGTCCAAAAAAAAATACTAAAAATAAGGGGAAAGTAAATTATTTAACCAAAATGAAAGATAGGGTTTTAGTTCACAAATGGAGAAGAGAAGAGGAATCTATTCTTATTGGAGTTCAAACTTTAATAGACGACAATCCGAAACTTACAAATCGATATTTTCAAGGCAGGAGTCCTGTCAAAATTATATTTGATCCAAACAACCGTGCAGATGAAAATTCTGACTTTTTTAAATCAAAAAACTATTTGCACATAACAAATAAAAAATTGAAAATTAAGAAAAATAGTAACAAAAATATTTTTTTAAAAGAAGCATTAAAATTTTTGTACAATAAAGAAATTTCTTCAATTTTAGTTGAAGGGGGAAGTTTTACAATTCAACAATTTATAGATCAAAAAGTTTTTGATGAGATAAGAATCTTTAGAACTAACAAAAAATTAATTTCTGGTACTAGAGCTCCAATACTCAGAAAAATTAACGAAGAACAAAAAGTTAAAATTTATAATTCATAATTTTTTTTGAAGACAAAAATTAATTTATCAGGTGCTCTTACAGGTTTATTATTTATTGAATTTATAAATGCAAGATGAACTTTTCCAAGACAAATTTTTTTGTTTTCAAAAGTTTCAATCTCATAGTTTAATTTTAATCTTGATACAGGTAACTCTTCTATTCCAACTTTGACAAAAAAAAGGTCATCGAATTTTAATGGAAATAGATAATTTATTTCTGAATAAATTACCGGGAATAAAATACCATTCTCTTCAATTTTTTTATAGGATATACCAAGTTTACTAAGCCAATCAAGCCTTGCCAATTCAAAATATTTTAAATAATTACTGTGGTGAACAAATCCCATTTGATCTGTTTCAGAATACCTAACTTTTAAAGATGATGTTTCAAATTGAAATTTCAAAATTGTAAAAATTGACAGATCTTTAATTTCTAAAAAAAATAATTTAAAATCAATACCAAAACTTGTTTTTTTTTATTTTTTTTTTCAGCATATTTGATTAACCTAAATTTAAAAACCAAAACAT
>CENG01021194.1_pt1 | contig 15804 bp, 10 predicted proteins | sample 530131 | NCBI WGS metagenome assembly CENG01 (sample SAMEA2591057, study PRJEB7988) | marine metagenome | biome: marine biome (ENVO:00000447); feature: surface water (ENVO:00002042) layer; material: saline water (ENVO:00002010), including plankton (ENVO:xxxxxxxx) | depth 5 m
GCCGTCGCATGTTCCCAAATAACGCATTATTTGCCGAAGTTTTCCCACATACGCAGCAGCTTCTTCTGGGCCACGAATATCTGGTCTGCTCACAATCTCCATCAGGCAAACTCCAGTTCTGTTTAAATCCACAAAAGACATATCTGGATCCATATCGTGAATTGATTTTCCCGCGTCTTGCTCCATGTGGATACGCTCGATCCGAACTCTCCGTGCAATTCCAGGTTCCATATTCACAATAACTTCGCCTTCACCCACTATCGGATGATATAATTGGCTAATCTGATAACCCTGAGGTAGGTCAGGGTAAAAATAATTTTTTCGATCAAATGCACTCCAAAGGTTAATCTTTGCTTTTAAACCTAAGCCAGTTCTAACAGCCTGCTCGATACAGTAGTCGTTGACTACAGGCAGCATCCCTGGCATCGCAGCATCAACGAATGATACATTAGAATTTGGCTCATTTCCAAATTGGGTTGATGCTCCCGAAAATAACTTTGACTTTGACGAAACCTGTGCATGGACTTCCATACCAATGACTAATTCCCAATCATGTCTCGCGCCAGGTATGACTGTCGGTTTGGGGGATGAGTAGTTTATATCCAGCATCTTATTCTTCCAATCTAATTTACAAACTCATTAACTAAGATGAAACAATGTTGCAATCTAGATTAACTGAGAGTTGTTTTAAAATTAAATCGCATATGAGAAGCTTAAGTATTCAGGGCCCTTTAATTATTTAGTATCCGCGAAATCATTTCGTTTGTGTCTTTGCTTAGCTTGTCGACTTTTAGTAACTTCGTAAGTTCTAAAGAGATTTTATCCTTGCGCAGGTTATCAAACTGTTTCCAGTTTTGAAATGCCGTGCAGGTTCTTGCTGCTAATTGTGGGTTTAAAGTATCAATTTTTTTGATCCAACTGGCTAAAAACTTATAACCTGCCCCATCTGCTCTGTGGAAAGCAACCAAGTTTTGAGTAAATCCACCAACGGTGGCTCGAAATCGATTTGGATTTTTTTTGTTGAAGTCAGAATGTTTTGTTAAAGTTTTTGTGATTTCGAGGGATTTACTAGGCTGACTTAACGATGTTTGCAGCATAAACCATTTGTCAATGACTAGACGGTCATCAGCCCACCTCTCATAAAAACTATCAATTTCTGTTGATACTAAGTCATTTTGAATCAGCACACTTAATGCTGCCACTTCGTCGGTCATATTATCTGCTCTAGCAAACTGCTTTCTAGAACTTTCCCCGTTATCCACCCTCGTCAGCAGACCAAGCAAAATATTCTTCAGTGAACGCTCTCCTGCCTGATCTGCCGAGGGTTCATATTTTACGTTTTGGGTCAGAGAATGGAATAATTGTTCTAAAAATTGATTAGAACTTTCTGCTAGCTTTTGGGAAAATATTTTTTTTGCAGTGTAAATCATTTCAGGATCTATGGGCAAATTATTTTCAAAAAAATGTGCGATAATTTCTGAAATAGAAGGTTGTGAAAGCAATTGTGCGCGAAAAGCTGGCATTATCTTTTGATCCTGCATTATTTGGCAAAATGCATTTATTAATTCGTCGTTTGGTTCTTGTTTTTGAATCGCAATCTTTTCAAAGCTTGCTAACATTAACTGCTGTGAAGCATCCCACCGATTGTATGCATCATTATCTTTGGTAAGAAGGGTTAGCCTGTCTTGGTCTGTGATCTCTCGCTCTATTATTACCGGAGCAGAAAATTTTCTTAAAAGAGATACTGTTGGCTTTTTCTCAATTCCTTTAAATGTAAGTGTATCTCTTGGCTTTTTAAGTTCGAATACCTTCGTTTCAATTAAATCTGCACCATTTTCATCCAGAAGGCCTATTGAGATTGGAATAACCATTGGTTGTAATTTCTTTTTGCGATTGTTGGGCAGAATTTGTTCAAAATCTAAAGTCAGAGTATTTTCGCCATATCTTTCATTCACCTTTACTTTAGGTGTTCCAGCTTGGGAGTACCAAAGCATGAATTGTTCAAGATTTTGATTGGTGACATCCTCAAATACTTTGATCCAGTCTTCAATTGTAGCCGCCTGACCATCATGTCGTTCAAAGTATAAATCTAGTGCTGAATAGTAATTTTTTTCACCGACTAATAGCTTAAGCATACCAATTAGTTCAGCACCTTTTTCATAAACGGTCAAAGTATAGAAGTTATTAATTTCAACAAAGCTATCGGGTCTTACCGGATGTGAAAGTGGGCCGGCATCCTCTCGAAATTGAGGCCCTTTAATTACCCTGGCATCTTGAATTCTTTTAACTGAGGGGTCCCTTAAATCAGATGTAAATTGTGCATCTCTGAAAACTGTAAGCCCTTCTTTTAAACAGAGCTGAAACCAATCTCGGCAGGTTACACGATTTCCTGTCCAATTATGAAAATATTCATGAGCAATTATACCCTCTACATATTCAAAATCGGTATCGGTACTTTTTCTGGGATGTGTCAGAACACACTTCGAATTGAAAATATTTAGCCCCTTATTTTCCATGGCCCCCATATTGAAGTCATCAACGGCAACGATATTGAAAACCTCAAGATCATATTGTCGCCCATAGCGCTCTTCATCCCATTTCATAGCTTTTTTTAAAGATCTGATTGCAAACTGACATTTGTCCTCATCGCCCTTTCTTACATAAATATTAAGGTCGATATGAGAGCCTTGCTGCGTTGTAAATTCGTCTGATACTTTCTCTAAATCTCCAGCGACTAATGCGAAAAGGTATGCCGGTTTTGGCCAGGGGTCTGACCACTTTGAAAAACCCTTTTCACTCGAAATAAGATTGCCATTTGACAATAAGACTGGTGAAGGTCCCCGAATACTAACAACAAATGGTGCTAAAACGTCTGGACGATCTGGATAGTAGCATATTTTTCTAAAGCCTTCTGCCTCACATTGAGTGCAGTAAATACCATTTGACATATATAACCCCTCCAATGAGGTGTTACTAGAGGGATCTATCTCTACCAGGCACTCCCATAGGAAAGGGCCGTTGGGGACGTCACATTCGAGACCGTCTTTTTGTAGTTTTGGATGTACTGTATTCCCATCGATTCTAGCGTTAAGGAAATTTAAATTTTCTCCATTTAAAAAAAAATTTCTTGCTGAATTTGAATTAGGATTTTTACGGAAATTGATTTTAGAGTAAACTTTTGTTCTACTTGGATGTAGTTCAAAATTGAGTTCCACTGCGTCTACTAAATAAGCAGGGGCCTTATAGTCTTTCAGAAAGATTTCCTCATTACTTTTTTTTGCCATAATTACTCCGCGGTGCTTGGAATTTGTAGTTGAACCTACTCAGCTAATAGATGTTGCTACATTTAGGTAGTGCTACTATTAATTAATACCAAAAAATAGGCGACTCTTTTAGTGAATAATAACAGCTTTTGCCTCGCCTTAAATAAGATACCTATTTGAAATCAGAGAAAGGTTTGGGGTCGAGTGATGAAAAAGCGCCTGATGCGATGTGATCTAAGTGTAGAAGAAGGCTTGGTGGATTTTATCGAGAATACGGCTTTGCCAGATACTGGAGTTTCGCAGAATAACTTTTGGCTTGGCTTGTCATCATTGATTAAGGAGATGACTCCCGAAAATAGAAAACTTTTGAGGGTAAGAGAAGAGCTGCAAGACAAAATTGATAAATGGCATGTGGCTAGAATTGGCCAGCCACATGATCATGTGGCCTATAAAAGTTATTTAAAGGAGATCGGTTATCTGGTTGATGAGGGTGAGAACTTTTTAATTGAAACAGAAAATGTTGATCCGGAGATTTCCAGCGTAGCTGGCCCACAACTCGTAGTACCATCGACCAATGCCCGCTACGCTCTTAATGCAGCAAACGCAAGATGGGGAAGTTTATACGACAGTTTATATGGCACTGATGCGATGGGTGCATTCGACCAGGCTAAGGTTTATGATCGGGGCAGGGGCGCTCGCGTTGTTGCCCGTGCAAGAGTATTTTTGGATAATGCATTTCCAATCATTGGTGCGAGTCATGCAGATGTGAAGCGATATTATGTTAGTGAAAGGCAACTTTTAGTAGATGACCTTCCGTTGGTCTCACCAGAAAAGTTTATTGGCTATTCAGGCAACTCGAAGGCTCCAAATTCTATTCTATTGAAGAATAACGGTCTTTTCGTCGTGCTTGTCTTCAATCGAGCACATGTTGTCGGCAGTAGGGATCAGGCAGGTTTGGCCGATGTTCGGATCGAAAGCGCTCTATCTGCCATAATTGATTTAGAGGATTCTGTAGCATGTGTTGATGGTGAAGATAAGGTAAATGCATACTCAACATGGTTAGGTCTAATGAAAGGAGACCTTACTTCCGAATTCGAGAAAAACGGAAAAAAAGTCGTTAGGCGTCTCAACTCTGATTTGTCTTTTATTTCTCCCTCTGGTGATGATTTTAGCATTAGGGCTAGAGCATTACTTTGGATCAGAAATGTTGGTCATTTGATGACGACACCAGCCGTACTTGACTCAAATGGGGACGAGATATTTGAGGGCTTGCTGGATGCTATGGTTACCACAATGCTCGGAATGCATGATTTGAAAAAGGCTGATGGCAATTCAAGACATGGTTCAATTTACATTGTAAAACCCAAGATGCATGGCCCCGCTGAAGTGGATTTTGCCGATAAAATATTTTCCAAGGTAGAGAGTTTTTTAGGTATAGAGAAATATTCTGTAAAATTGGGAATAATGGATGAAGAACGCCGAACCTCCGTTAACCTAAAAGAGTGTATCCGCGCCGCAAAAAGACGAGTAGCCTTCATAAATACTGGATTTCTCGATCGGACTGGAGATGAAATTCACACTAGCATGGAGGCAGGCCCATTTAGCAGGAAAGATTTTATAAAAAGAAAGTCTTGGATAGTAGGATACGAAAATCAAAATGTTGACATTGGTTTAGAGTGTGGGCTTTCCGGACGAGCCCAAATTGGAAAAGGTATGTGGGCTATGCCGGATTTAATGTCTGCTATGCTGGAGCAAAAAATAGAGCATCCAAAATCAGGAGCAAATTGTGCCTGGGTACCATCCCCTACCGCTGCCACATTGCATGCCTTGCATTATCATCAAGTGGATGTCTTTGCAGTTCAAGAAAATTTAAGAAAAAACGGCCGAAGAGCCTATGTTGATACACTTCTTGATATTCCCCTAGCTGCTTACAGAAAATGGTCGCACGGGCAAAAAATTCGGGAAGTAGAAAATAATGCTCAAGGGATCCTTGGATATGTTGTGCGGTGGGTGGATCAGGGAATTGGTTGCTCAAAAGTACCGGATATTAATAATGTAGGCTTGATGGAAGATCGTGCCACATGCAGAATATCTAGTCAGGCGCTTGCTAACTGGTTGCATCATAACGTCGTGAGTGAAGAAGAGGTCATTACAGCGCTTAAATCCATGGCAAAAATTGTTGACGAGCAAAATATTAACGATCCAAATTATATACCGATGAGCCCAAGCTTTGATGGATTGGCATTTAAGGCTGCATATAATTTAATCTTCGAGGGTAAAAATCAGCCATCGGGTTACACTGAGCCAATTTTACATGAAACTCGTTTGAAATTGAAAAATCTAGCATAGAAATATCGTTAATAGTGAGTTAAAAAATAAATACATAGAATAATAATTTGCAAAGTAATAGTTAAAGGCGAAAAATGGGACGTTTTGTAGTTGGAATTGTTGGGAATTTCAACTTAATCAATGATGAATATCCAGCATACGCAGCTGGGAAAATGAATTGTGACGCACTATCTAAGGTATCGAATGTAATACCTATCATCGTACCTTCGAGTCCCGAATTTACTACAGTTGATGAGCTCATCTCAATGTGCGACGGTTTTTTGTTTACTGGCGGTAGACCTAACGTACATCCGAGTAATTATGGTGTCGAGGCAACGGCAGCTCATGGCGATTTCGATCGTGATCGTGATGCTTTAACACTTCCCTTGATAAAAAGGGCTGTTTCGATCGGTCTTCCTATCTTTGGTATATGCAGAGGATTTCAGGAAATTGCGGTAGCAATGGGGGCAACACTACATCCAGAAATTCGCGAGTTAGATGGGAGAATGAACCATAGAATGCCACCAGATGGGACGCTTGAAGAAAAATTTGCCATTAGGCATGAAGTCACGTTTAGAAGCGATGGAATTTTCAGCAAAATTTTAGGTTCTGATCGAATTGAGACAAATACGCTACATGGACAGGGAATAGCAGATGCCGGTGATCGGTTGATAATTGATGGTTGGGCAAGTGATGGAACCCCAGAGGCGTTGTATGTAAAAGATGCACCGGGTTACACTTACTCTGTCCAATGGCACCCGGAATGGAATGCTGAGAATGATCCAATTTCTACACGTTTGTTTGAGGCTTTTGGCGAAGCGGTGCGTAATTATGGAAATGCTCAGTAGTTGATCCCAGGTAGTTATGTGACAAATTTTCGCTTTTTGTATTTGGGTCTGTCCCACAAGGAATTTTGAATAACATTTGAAATAACCTCAATTGCCAAATCGATATCTTCTTTAGAGATATACAGAGGTGTAATTCCAAATCTCATAATGTTTGGCGACCGAAAATCTCCAATAACGCCTTTTTCTATGATTGCTTGCATTGCAGGGTATCCATGTTCAAAATAAAACGAAACTTGGGAACCCCTGTCTTCTGCATTTATTGGAGATGCTAATTTAAGATCAGGGCAGTTTTTTCTCAACCCGCTTATAAGTCGCTCAGAAAGATCAACTGACCCGGAGCGCAGTTCACTCATGTCGACGGTATCCCAAATTTTTAGAGAAGCAGCAAGAGCCGCATTAGCCAGAACTGGTGGTGTTCCTATTTTCATTCGGTTTATACCTTTGCCAGGGGCATACTTATGCAAAAACTCAAATGGTGTTTTATGACCAAGCCAGCCCATTAAAGATGGTTTGACCGCATTAATTTTTTTTGGATTAACATAGATAAACGCTGGCGAACCAGGTCCTGCGTTCAGATATTTATATGTACAACCAACGGCATAATCGATATTCCACTCCTTTAGATTTAGATTTAAAGCGCCAGCAGAGTGCGCTAGATCCCAAATCGTAACGATCCCATTGTCTTTTGCAATTTTACTGATTACTGAAATGTCATGCCTTCTGCCAGTACGGTAATCAACGTCGGTTAGCATCAGTACCGCAATCTCGTCGCTTAGACTGTCAAGTATTTCCTCAGGTGCGCATATTCTAATCTCAAGTTGATCATTCACTAGATGCACCAGTCCCTGAGCCATATATAAATCTGACGGAAAGTTTCCACTATCTGTGAGTATAATTTTTCTTTTCCCCACATCTTTAATGGCGCTACTCAATGCTTGAAAAACTCTAACAGATAGGGTTTCTCCAACAACTACTGAATTATCTTCCGCTCCGATAATGCGCGAAATTTTGTTACCCAAACTTTCAGGCTGAAACATCCATTCCGCATCATTCCATCCATTTATTAAAAGGTTTGACCATTCTTCATGAAGTAAAGTGTTAATTTCACTGGGAACATTCTTGGGCATAGGGCCCAGCGAGTTACCATCTAAATAGATTAATCCTTTTGGAAGTATGAATTGCTTTTTTGTTTCTTCAAAGTTTGTCATCTGCTCTTTTGTAGCCGTCTCATATCAACGTTTCACCAAGTTGCTGTAGTTACAACATTTATATAACATGGAATACAATTAATATTTTTATTTTCGACAATTTTTGAATTTAATGAGGGTTGAATGGGTCTTTTAAGATATTTTTTATTATCAATTGCCATGAGCCAGTACTCAATAGCTAGTGAAAATATACCGGATCAATATCCTCAATCGGTATTGTATTCAAAACCTTCTGAATTTATCCCAAATGTATTTTCTGCAATTGGTGCTACTGCTCCACCTACGTACGAAAATTCTGGTCATAATAATAATTTATCTTTCGTTGTAACCGCGGATGGAGTCGTGGTGATTAACTCTGGTGCATCATTTAGTCTGGCTGAGGCAATGCATCACGAGATTAAAGCAGTAACAAATAAACCTGTAAAGCTAGTAATCAACGAAAATGGGCAGGGACATGCTATGTTGGGAAACTCTTACTGGGCTGAGCTTGGCATTGATATATTAGCACATGAAGACGCTATTGATGAGGTGAAGGATAATGGCTATCAAATCCTAGAAGAAATGAAGCGTTACAATAGAGAAAAGGCTGACGGTACAGCCGTTATTACCGCAAACATTTCATTTTCCGAAAAGTATGTTTTTACTTTAGGAGGTATAAAGTTTGAGGTTCTACATCTGGGTGATGCTCATGGTCCTGGAGATACACAGGTCTGGATCCCGCAATGGTCACTAATGATTGCTGGTGATATAGCTTTTCATGAACGAATGCTGCCAATTTTTGAAAATACTTGCACAAGATGCTGGATAGAAACTTGGAAAACAAGCTTTGCACCTCTTAATCCGCTTTATATAATTCCTGGGCATGGACATCCCACAAATTTACCACAAGTTGAAAAGTATACGTTGGGATATCTTTTAGATTTACGATCAAAGATCAAAAGCCATATTGAGGCTGGGGGCGATTTAAGTTCGTCTTATTATGTCGATCAGCAAAAATGGAAGAACTTAGATACTTTTGAAGAGTTAGCAAAGAAAAATGCTGGTAGGGTTTTTGAAGAAATGGAGTGGGAGTGATAAAACTGGTCTCTGGTCTCGAAAGAAAGTTGGGCTGGTTGCGGTTTCATTAATTGGTAGTCAAAACGCTATTGGAATTTATAGCGGTTGATTAAAATGCGTTGCGACATAATTTTTCACTTTAAGCACATTGATCTTTAATAATGTTGCGTATAGGAAGCTGGTCAGACATGTCTCTTAGTGTATTTAAGTGAGGATTTAATTTTGAAAATCGGTACCCCCAAAGAAATTTTCGACGGTGAAAATAGGGTTGCTTTAACCCCTGATAGTGCTCTTCAACTTCAAAAGTTAGGTTTTGATTGTTTAATTGAAAGTGGTGCCGGCAAAGCAGCAGGATATTCAGACAAAATCTACAAAGAGGCTGGGGTCAAGGTTGTAAAAACGGCTGCTGCTTTGTGGAAAGAAGCTGATGTAGTGACCAAGGTTAGGCAGCCCTCTACTGCTGAGCTTAAGAGATTATCTGCCGGGCAGACATTGATTTCCTTTTTTAATCCAGCCGTCAATGAGCAGGGTCTTGACCTGGCTAAATCCAAAAAAGCAAACGTCATAGCAATGGAAATGGTTCCAAGGATCAGTCGGGCACAAAAGATGGATGCTCTTTCATCCATGGCAAATATAGCTGGTTATCGAGCAGTTATCGAGGCCAGCAATAATTTTGGAAGATTTTTCACAGGTCAAGTCACTGCAGCAGGGAAGGTGCCTCCGGCGAAAGTGCTTATAATAGGCGCCGGTGTTGCCGGGCTTGCTGCGATTGGGACAGCTACATCGTTAGGAGCTATTACTTATGCTTTTGATGTCAGGCCTGAAGTGGCGGAACAAGTGGAATCCATGGGTGCTGAATTTGTCTATCTCGATTTTGAGGAGCAGCAGCAAGATGGTGCTAAAACTGGCGGATATGCGTCAGTTTCGTCACCAGAATTTCGAGAGGCTCAACTTGCGAAATTTAGAGAGTTAGCGCCAGAGGTTGATATTGTTATTACCACCGCGCTTATTCCAAACCGCGAGGCTCCAGAATTGTGGACAGCTGATATGGTTAAATCAATGAAACCAGGTTCGGTTATTGTGGATTTAGCCGCTGAGAAGGGTGGTAACTGTAAGCTAACAGTTTTGGATGAAAAAATTGTAACTGACAACGGGGTTACTATTGTAGGATATTCTGACTTTCCGAGTAGAATGGCCGCTCAAGCATCAAATTTATATTCTACTAATATTAGGCACATGATTAGTGATCTTACGCCGGAAAAAGACGGTAAAATAAACCATAATATGGAAGATGACGTAATCAGAGGTGCTACGGTTGCTTTTGAAGGGGAAATAACTTACCCGCCGCCACCGCCGAAAGTTAACGCTATCGCTGCAAAAACGCAGGAGAAGCCAAAAGAGTTGTCTCCAGAGGAACTGAGAGCGAAAGAGCAAGAGGATTTTAATGCGCAAACTCGCCAGCAGGTTATTCTGCTCGCAGTAGGTGGTGCCCTTACATTAGGTGTTGGGCTTGTTGCTCCAGCTAGCTTTATGCAACACTTTATCGTATTCGTTCTTGCTGTTTTCGTTGGATTTCAAGTTATTTGGAATGTAAGCCATGCTCTTCATACGCCGTTGATGGCTGTTACGAATGCAATATCATCGATTATAATTTTGGGCGCGCTGATGCAGATTGGTTCAGGTTCATTGCTAGTAATCTTACTTGCAGCATTATCGGTTTTTATGGCTGGTATTAACATTTTTGGTGGGTTTCTCGTCACAAGACGAATGCTTGCCATGTTCCAAAAATCTTAAGGGGTTAGAAATATGGAATTAGGATTTACTACCGCCGCATATGTCGTAGCTGCTGTATTGTTTATACTGTCCCTAGGTGGATTATCTGGACAAGAGAGTGCCAAGCGAGCCGTATGGTATGGCATTTTTGGGATGGCTCTTGCTGTATTTGCAACCTTGATAGGTCCCGGTTCTGGCTTATGGGCCCTGTCTGTTCTCCTTATCGCAGCTGGTGGTGTTATTGGGTATTTTCTAGCGGCCAGGGTTGAAATGACACAGATGCCTGAACTTGTTGCAGGTATGCACGCGTTGGTTGGTTTGGCAGCCGTTTTCGTCGGATTTAATGCAGATTTGGAAATAAAAAATGTAGCGTCAGCGGTGAACTCTGAGGCGGTGAAAGAGCTAACGGGATTTGCAGCCTTGGTGGCTAAAAAATCAGTTGTAGAAATTAATATATTGAGAGTAGAGCTGTTTTTAGGTGTATTTATTGGTGCTATAACATTTACAGGATCTATAATCGCCTACGGTAAACTATCAGGCCGTGTTACTTCTGCGGCGGTAAAACTTCCTGGCGGACATTTTTTAAACGCATCAGCGGCGATCATTTCTGTTCTATGCTTGATCTGGTATCTTCAAACAGGTGGTATTTTACCACTACTACTAATGACTATTTTAGCTTTTTTTATAGGTTTTCATTTGATCATGGGGATTGGTGGAGCAGACATGCCAGTGGTTGTGTCTATGTTGAACAGCTATTCTGGTTGGGCTGCAGCCGCCATTGGTTTCAGTCTTGGCAACGACCTGTTAATCGTTGTTGGAGCCCTTGTCGGATCCTCTGGTGCTATCCTCAGTTACATAATGTGTAAGGCAATGAATAGGTCGTTTATTTCGGTGATACTCGGTGGTTTTGGTGGTGCATCAGGACCTGCAATGGAGGTGGAAGGCGAACAAATTGCGATAGATGCAGACGGGGTCGCATCTGCATTAGCCGATGCCGATAGCGTTATAATAATACCAGGTTATGGACTTGCTGTTGCCCAAGCCCAACAAGCTGTATCCGAGCTTACTAAACGTCTTCGGGACAAAGGGAAGAATGTAAGGTTCGCTATTCATCCGGTTGCGGGACGGCTTCCCGGGCATATGAATGTTCTACTTGCTGAAGCTAAAGTTCCATACGATATAGTGCTCGAAATGGATGAAATAAATGAAGATTTTCCAGATACCGATGTAGCAATTGTTATTGGTTCCAATGATATCGTAAATCCTGCAGCACAAGAAGATCCAAATAGTCCAATAGCTGGTATGCCTGTTTTAGAATGTTGGAAATCGAAACAGGTCTTTGTATCTAAACGAGGACAAGGAACTGGGTACTCTGGCATCGAAAACCCACTTTTCTTTAAAGAAAATACACGCATGTTCTATGGAGATGCAAAAGATAGTTTGAACAAGCTTTTGTCAATGATAGACTAATGTAATTTCAACGCACCCTTAAATTGATGTAGATAAATTTGGGTTGTTTTACGTCTTTTATTTGGGTTTTATTAGCGTTATTCAATAAGTAGTGTGTTTAGATTAGGATAACATTTTGACACTTATCGCAGATCATGCGCAAAGGTATCAATTAGCTAATGAGCTTCACGCCCGCCCGTTTCCGTTTCACTCGGCACCTGGGATGGTTGCGTTTTTGGCATTGAAAGAGCCTGAAAATGCTGCCCAGAGAGATAGAAGTGGAGATAGAAAAAATTTAATCGAGCTGCTTGATAGGTTTGGTGCTCCACATCCAAAGGAAGATGCTACTCATTATTTTGGTGATTTAGGTCGTTTTAAACTTAAATGGGAAGCTCACACAGAATTTGTTACCTATACGATATTTTTAAACAATTTATCTGAAAAGCCTTTTGATGGTATTTGTTTCGATGCTTTTCCAAAAGATTGGTTAGAGTCCCTGTCATCGCTTCGGATAACATCGGTGAATTTGCGTCTTGAAACTATGAGTGATCAGGAAAACAGTAGCGAGATTATCTCAAAAAAATTAGCTAATTGGTTCGTACCGGAGAGTCTTGCAGTAAGTAAAGTTTTAGATGGGTCAGCGGTTGTGGCTTCAGACTTCAGAATAGATGAAGTAGGTCATCAACGATTCGTCCTTTTTGTTGATCCACTAACTGATGAACGACGGGTTGGTAGGATTATTCAGCGTCTATGTGAAATTGAAATGTATAAATCCATGTCAATGCTGGGCTTTTCGAGAGTGCGTAGTATGGCAAGGCAAATGGGTAATATTGATACAGAATTATCTCATATAATGAACGATATGAACGACGGTAAAGTGGCTGCGGAAGTTACTTTAGATAATTTGTTGAAAGTTTCCACTGAACTGGAAACTTTATCAGCAGCAGCATCTTTTCGTTTAGGTGCAACTGAGGCATATGAGGCGATTGTTCATCAGAGGATTAGGGTTTTAAGAGAGGAAAGGTTTAAGGGACGTCAGACGTTTTCGGAATTTATGATGAGACGTTATGATCCCGCGATGAGGACAGTTAAATCTAGTCGTGTTAGATTGGGAAATTTGGCTGACAGAGCCATTCGAGCGGGTGATTTGCTGCGAACCAGAGTGGATGTCGAAAGGTCTGCTCAAAATCAAGCTTTGCTTACTAGTATGGATAGGAGAGCAGATTTACAGCTGCGGTTACAAAAGACAGTAGAAGGTCTGTCGGTGGTCGCTATAAGTTATTATGCGGTGTCTTTGGTGTCGTACTTGCTGTATCCTCTCGCAGAGAACTATTCAGTAACAGAGGGGTTTTTAACCTCGATTATCACTTTGCCTGTGGTTGGGCTTGTCTATCTAATGATCCGGCGTGTACGTTCAAAAATGCTGTAGATGCTAATGCATACTTACATGCTAAACCTCCTAATATAATTGAAACTGTAACCAAAATTGTAGCTAGTGCTAATGACGGCAATCCGGCCAGACCTGCTCCAATTGTGCAACCCCCTGCCAAAACACCACCAACGCCCATCATTGTGGCACCAATGAAGTATCGTGTTGTTTGAGCAGTAGAGTCGAAAGTCTCAATTTTGAATTCTCTTGTAACTAGTGATGTTACAATGGAGCCACAGACTGTGCCGCCAACTAGGCCGACCCCAAAATTTGGTGATATCGCGCTGGAAGCTACGATCCAGAACAGAGTATCTGCATATGGTTTTGTGTATGAAAGGCTTTCAAACGCAATTGGGTCAAATTCATCGTATAAAATAAAGCCAGTTCCGGCCCATGATAATGGTATAAGCAAACCGATAATAGACGCTAACAGAAGTTTAATTAATTTTGGTTTAGTTAGTATAATCAGCAAAGCCCAAAACAAAGTTAGTGTCAGAGATAAAGCGACTTTAATTATTAAAATAGATATGGAGTTTGTGAACTTCTCAGTATTTAACGTTATTGTTTTTATGAAAATAATTGGCTCAGAGATGACACCTTTCAAGCTTGCGTGAGCTACTATACCAAAAATTAAGAGTACCATTGCCGCTCTTAAATTACCGGTACCAGCTAATACTGTCAGCCGTGATACACAGCCCTGTGTTAAAACCATCCCTGAACCAAAAAGAAATCCGCCCAAAATTAGTGCAACCCATGGCAACTCATTTTGGAAAAAACGGTGCTCATTAAAACTTATAAACCCCAGAAAAATAATAAGTTGTGTGCCTGCTAATGCCGTGATCAATGCAGACATCCAAATTGCAGTTTCCTGAGTAGGTCTTTCAACAATAAATGCACTTCTAAAACAAAATTTCGTTCTATGTGCTAAAATGCCAAAGCACGCGCCGATAAATATTCCAAAGTAAATGGACATCTGTCGTGAATCGACAATGTCTAAATTTATCAAATCGCTCAAAATTTTCTCCTATCAGAATAATTTTCTAATAAGGGTCAAAAAAAGTGATTTCAATTCATTAATTATTTGAAGTTTAGTGCTTTAGAGGAATAATATTCTAAATAATTTATTTTACTTTAAAATTTTTTCTAACTTTTTTTTGAACCCAAAAAAATATTGGGCCTTGTGTAATAATTTCAAAACGTAGGTCTTTTCTAGCCTTATCTTCCTCTAATTCTTGGGTCTAATGCATCTCTTAAGCCATCACCTAAGTAATTAATACTTAAAACGGTAAGAGATATGGCAAGTCCAGGCCAAAACACACGCTCAGGAAATTGCTGAAGATAATCAACGGCGTCATTAAGAAGCCTACCCCAAGTAGGAAAATCAGGAGGAAAACCGAGTCCAAGGAACGAAAGTGCACTTTCTGTTATTATTGCATTCGCGATTCCCAGTGTCGCTGATACCATTATCGGAGACAGCACATTCGGCAGGATATGGCGGAAAATGATTTTTGTATCGGTGCCACCGATTGAGCGGGCTGCGAGAATAAACTCTCGTTCTTTGATCGCCAATACATCACCTCTTACGATCCTAGCTGTAGGCATCCAGCTAGTTATACCGATTGATACAACTATTAGAATGAACATTCCTTTTTCTGGACCAAAAGAAGTGCTTAAAGGCTCTCTAAACAAGAGCATCATTACCAAAAGTAATGGTAGAAGTGGTAGCGATAAAAATAGGTCTGTGAACCGCATCAATGCACTATCAAGTTTTTTAAAATAGCCTGCAACCACACCAATTAGAGTACCTAAGAATAACGAAAGCAGCATTGCCGTTAGGCCTACAGTAATCGACGTTCGTCCCCCAGCCATTATCCTCGCTAAGGTATCTCTACCTAATTGATCGGTTCCTAATGGATGAGCTAGGCTCGGGCCTTGGTTTCTTATTCGAATATTAATTCCATTCGCTTCGTATGGCCAAACAAAAGGGCCAATTAGTACGAGAATTACAATCAGCGCGAAGATAATAGCCCCTGCTAATGCACCTTTGTGATTTTTGAACTCATTCCAGACATCTAACCATTTATTATTTGTCGTCTCGAATGTACTGTTTTGGACATTTTCAGTCATATCGGATCCTTGGATCTAAAATTCCGTAAAGAATGTCAGCTATCAAATTAAATACTACAATCAGAACAGCAAACATGAAGGTGATGGTCTGTACAGTGGGTAAGTCATTGGCGTATATCGCGTTGATTAACTGCTGACCAATTCCGTTTACTTTAAATACCTGCTCTGTAATAATTGCACCACCAAAAATACTTGGAATACCGAGAGCAATCACTGTTACCACTGGTATCATAGAGTTCCTTAACACATGTATTGCGACTACCGTCCACTCACTTAATCCTTTTGCTCTCGCCGTCCTGACATAGTCTTGGTTTAAATTGTCT
>CENG01017084.1_pt1 | contig 15585 bp, 11 predicted proteins | sample 530131 | NCBI WGS metagenome assembly CENG01 (sample SAMEA2591057, study PRJEB7988) | marine metagenome | biome: marine biome (ENVO:00000447); feature: surface water (ENVO:00002042) layer; material: saline water (ENVO:00002010), including plankton (ENVO:xxxxxxxx) | depth 5 m
CGCCTATCCCAGTCTCAAGCCCTGTGAATGCATAAGAAAACCCTATCAAATATAAGCTCAACGCGGCGGCAGTTTTTAAATGAAGATTACTAAATATTTTTAACGAGTATTTTCTCAGATAACATACTAAAAGTAACGTTATGGCACCAGCGGATACACGGAGAAGGAGAACTAACTCGGGATCCATATTGTAACTTGCTAGTGCAGCACGGGTCAAAAGGGCATTCCCCGAAAATGCCAGCATCGTCAGTAAAACAAGTGAATAGACGTATACCAAACTTATCTTTCTAATAAAGTTTCTTCCATAAACTGCACTTGTACCAGTTTATGAATTGATAGCTAGTATAATACTGTTATCATTAAAAACTTCAGCCTCAAGTATCGCGAATAAAGATTTTGAGAGGTATGCATAATAATCATTAAGATTGACAAATTAGCCAATTATCAGACAAACTTGCAGTAGGTGGAGGCACGTTAAAAGTGTATCAACTCGTTATATGGCAAGAGTGCTCTAAAAGTGGTCAAAAAGGCCATATTAGTTTTACAACAACGCAAGATTTTATTCCCAAAGTAGGTGAGCTATTTTCTGCTCCGCCGCTATCAGGGCATGTAGTCGGCGTAACGCATGATCTGCACGTGCAAGATTTTAATCTTTCAAAGTTCATACATTTTGTTCAGTTGGAAAAAAAATCATTAGAACTCGCCGATGCGTTTGAGCTTCCAGCACAACTTGAATTTGTTGAGTATTAACTTTCTTTATATTAAAAAAAAGGCTGCATTAATGCAGCCAGTAGGAGGTTATATGAAGCAGTTCTGTTCGTTATTTGCAAACGGTATGCCAAGTGAGTTGCTAGGTGAATTTTTTTAGGGTTATCTGTTGAGATGCGAGATATATTGATCACTGGCCTAACCACCCTAGACTTGATTTTTAAAATGGAGAATTTCCCTAATAAAAATGAAAAATATAGGGCAGACACTGCTATGTTTTCTGGAGGCGGTAACGCTGGTAATGCTTCTGTGGCTGTCGCTCGACTAGGAGCTAATTCGACGATATTTTCTGCTGTAGGTAAAGATGATGTTGGATCTCTTATTCTTGCTAAGCTACAGCGCGAAAGTGTTAATACAGAATTTGTTTTGACTATAGAAAATTGGCAATCATCTTTTTCGTCAGTGTTTGTAGATATTAATGGTGAGAGGCAGATTATGAACTATAGAAATTCGCTCCCAGAAGGTGCCGCAAAAATTATCTTGGGTTTTCCGGTTTATGATGCCTATCTTTCTGATAGTAGGTGGAACGAAGCTGCCATTGCTACTCTTTCTTTGGCAAAAAAATTAAAAAAACCAGGCATTTTAGACGCAGAGGCACCCGTTTCGGACCAAGCGGTAGAGCTTGCATCTCATGTTGCATTTTCCAAGCAGGGGCTCAGCCACTTCACCAATAAGGATGATGTAACGGCAAGTTTGAAGCTTATCGAAAATGACTTTAATTCGTGGGCCTGTGTTACTGACGGACCAAATGGCGTTTATTTTCTTGAGGAAGGCATATTATGTAATTTGCCTGCACCTGAGATAAATGCAATAGACACTCTTGGTGCTGGAGATGTTTGGCATGGAGCATTCACAGTTTGTTTAGCTGAAGGAAAAAGTGAGAGAGAGGCAATCAAATTTTCCAATCTCGCAGCTGCAATTAAATGTACAAATTTTGGCGGACAGTCCAGCATTCCAACCCGCACAGAAATTAATGAATTTATTAATTCAAATTAGGGAAGAGATTATTTTTGCCTTTATTAAATCTCGATAAGTTTACGATTAAAGATGAAGTAATTCCGGCTGAAAAACTTGCCTCTATGTTAGAGGCTCATCAGTCTAAGGACTTATCTGCTCAATTGCGAGATAATGGCTATCTACTTTTGAGATCTGTGTACAACCCTTCAGATGTTCGAGCTGCTAGGGACGAGATATTAAAAAGGCTAGCAGAGGTTGGAGAAGTTGCTGAGCCCATATCTGATGCAATTTCTACAGGAACATCGGAAAGGCGTTTGCATTATCCAAATACGAAAGAGCTAGGGGCATTCTGGAAATCAGTCAGTGAAGGTTCGGCATTAAGAAGGGTAATAAATGGCCCGGAAATTACCGGTGTGATGGAGGAAATTTTTGGTGAAAAAGTAACTCATTTTTCGTTTGCTTGGCTCCGGGCTATGCAGGCGGGAAAGGCTAGCCCGGTTCATATTGACCATCCTTATATGAACAGGGGTACCAAAAATTTGCTCACTTGCTGGTGTCCAATAGGTCCAGTTGGATTGGATGAAGGTACATTGTATATATTAGAGAATTCTCACACTTGGAGTGATATTAGGGCACAATTTGAAGGATTAGATGTCGACAGAGACAAAACCCGTCTGGGGCATATCGAAGATACTCCTTTGGCTTTAGCTGAAAGAAAGTCGAGTCGTTTTCTCACCACGTCATTTAATCCAGGTGACTGTTTGATTTTTGGAATGTTCATGGTACATGGTTCATTTGATAATAATTCGCCTTTAGGTCGAATAAGATTGTCTTGTGATACGCGTTTTCAACCCATAAATCAGCCAATGGATCCGCGGTTTTCGGGTAAAAACCCACTGGCCCATTCTGGTTTAGGTTATGGCTGTTTAACAGCTTCGTTACCAATGAATGAAACTAGAGCACCTCGATAGGTAATGGAAATGAAAGGTATTTTGCCCAGTCTGAATACTCCATTTACAAATTCGGGTGAATTAGATCTCTATTCCCTGACTCGCCTGGTGCAGCACACGATAATGTCTGGCTGTGGAGGAATGCTCGGACTAGCAGTAGCAGGAGAATACGATACTTTAAATTTTGATGAGAAAATTCTATTTATTGATACAGTTACAAAAGTTAACAAGCGCCGCATCCCTTTTATATGTAGTGTAACGGCAGCTGATGTTGACGAAAGTATTGAACTTACTAAAAGTGCTAATTCTTTCGAGGCGGATGGCATATGTGTTCAACTACCCGCGACCTTCGAATTTTCTCAAAAAGAGAATTTTTTAAAGAAATTAGAAAAACTGTCACCTAGGATTTTAATGATACAAGATCTAGATTGGTCGGGTAATGGAATGGCTTTAGAGGAAATTGTAAAATTATTTCATTCAGTAGATAAATTTAATTGGTTAAAAATCGAAACAGTCGGGGCAGGTAAAAAGTATAGTGCTGTTTTGAAAGAACTAGATGGTCGACTGAAAGTATGCGGTGGCTGGGCTGTAACGCAACTTATTGATGCAATGGCCCGATCAGTTAATGCTTTCATACCTACTGGATTAGAAAAAATTTATGTAGAGATTTATCGCTTATATCAAAATGGTAATAAAGAAGAAGCTCAGTTGTTATTTGAAAAAGTTCTGCCTGTATTGAACTTCTCAAATCAAAATATTGGAACAAGTATTCGGTTTTTTAAGAATTTGCGAGTTCTTGAGGGGCTATTCGAAAGCAATTATTGCCGTTATGAGCAAGCTGTTTTTAGTGAATTACAGGAAACTGAAGCAGCACAGGCTACTTCAATAGCTATAGGGTTATTAGAAAGACCTGGTTAGAAAAAATGTTATATGAAATTCATTACTTTCATGTTTGGCTGCGTCTTAATTTTTGAAAGCGCCTTAAATTATCGGGCATTAATTCTTTACCCATAACTGCTTTCCAATCTGTTTCTGCCACATCTCCGATATATAGGTCGCCAAAACTGTCTAGTGCTATACTGTGAGGTGATATAAATTGGCCAGGATAAACCCCCGGCCCAACTCCTTTATCTAACCTTGAAAGCATAGAACCTTGTCTATCAAAGAAACTTACAAATGGACCTAAATTTGGGAAATCCTTATTTACCTCAAGGTAAGAAGCTAACTCACCAACAATTAAATCGGGCGAAGAGCCTGCAGTTATCGCTAAACCGCTAGGTCGGTGCATATTATTAATTTGGGTTTCAAAATTACCTAATGTATCAAAAATCTGTATGCGAGAATTCTCACGATCTGCCACATATATCCATCCATCCGTATCGCAACATATATTATGAGGTAGATTGAACTGACCAGGTCCAGCTCCAGCTTGCCCCCAGCTTTTTATGTGTTTTCCTTTGGGGTTATAGTGATGGATACAGGCATTATTATATCCATCGGAAACAAAAATATCCCCTGAGGGCGATATTGTGGAATGTGTACATTTACAGAATGGTTTTCCACTCATAAATCCAGAACTTATGCCTGGAGTGCCAAGTTCCATGAGTAGTTCACCAGTTAGGGAAAATTTCCGTACGGTATGATCAAAATTATCGGTAAGATAGATACATTGGTCTGGTCCTATCGAGGCTCCATGTGGATTTGTGAAAATACCGTGACCCCAGGTGCGTAGTAGTTCCCCATTTTGAGATAGAACTACAACAGGATGCTGTCCTCTATTGAATAAATACACCTGATCATTGGCGTCTATTGCAATTCCTGCAACATCTCCCAAAATGACTTCATCTGGGAAATTCCCCCAATCTTCTACTGGCGTGTACGTGTAGTTTCCACTTCCTAACATCAAATATTCATCTAATTTCTTTATATTCTGTATGCATACACGCTACAGTAAAATGATTGTTGAATCCACCTGGCTATTCTGTAATTCAAAGGCTTGACAGCCAGAACTGTATACTGCTTAGAATACTCTCTCAGGTCTGTGGAGAGCACTCAAGTGTCAAATAAATATGAGACATTATTTACACCCGTTAAAATTGGACCAGTAACAGCACCTAATCGTTTTTTCCAAGTTCCTCATTGTACAGGAATGGGACATTTGAGACCAAAGGCTGATGCTGCCACGCGAGCAATAAAAGCAGAAGGGGGATGGGGCGTAGTTTCAACGCAGGAGACAGAAATTCATCCTAGTTCAGATTTAACCCCTTACCCTGAACAAAGAATTTGGGATAAGCGCGATATTCCAGCTTTGAGATTAGTCACCGATTCTGTGCATAAGCACGGTTCTCTTGCAGCGATTGAGCTTGCGCATAATGGAAATCATGCAATCAACCAATTAACTCGGGCTCCCATTCTTGGAGTAAATGAGATGAGCGCTGATATCTTAAGTCCTCGTCAAGCTCGGCAAATGGATAAAAGTGATATCAAAAATCTGCGCTACTGGCATCGGATGGCTGCACGGCGTGCAAAGGAAGCCGGATTTGATATTGTTTATGCGTATGCCGGTCATCATATGACCCTAGCCCACCAATTTTTATTGCCAAACGTAAACGATAGAATGGATGAATACGGCGGAAAATTAGAGAACCGGGTTAGACTAATAAAAGAGCTAATCGAAGAAACAAAAGAAGAAGTAGGTGATAAGTGTGCAGTAGCCTTCAGGTTTGCTGTAGATGAAGTCAAGGGCGCTGATGGTATGCAGGCTCGGGAAGAAGGTCGGGCAGTTGTTGAGATGCTAGCGGAACTTCCCGATTTATGGGACGTGAATGTTTCTGATTGGTCAAACGATTCTGTTACCTCAAGGTTTGAACCCAATGAGGGCTATCAAACTTCTTATATTGATTTTGTTAAAAGCGTCACCTCCAAACCTGTAGTTGCAGTTGGTAGATTTACTTCACCTGACCTTATGGCGAGTCTTGTAAATAAAGGTATTGTTGATTTTATTGGGGCGGCTCGACCTTCGATTGCTGATCCATTTTTGCCTAAGAAAATTGAAGAAGGACGATTTGAAGATATTCGCGAGTGTATTGGATGCAATATATGCGTTGCCTCTGATAACTTGGCAATCCCAATAAGATGCACTCAAAACCCAACTATGGGTGAGGAGTGGAGGCGTGGATGGCATCCTGAAAAAATTCAACGTAAAGGAAGTGAAGAGTCAGCGTTGGTTGTAGGATCAGGGCCAGCGGGACTTGAATGTGCAATGCAATTGGAGCGACGTGGCTATAAAGTTACACTGGCTGAAGCCAATGAAGAGTATGGTGGAAGAGTACTGTCTGAGTCTAGGTTAAAGGGACTAAATGCTTGGCGAAGAGTGGCAGATTATCGTATTAGATTCTTACAGCAGTCAGCCAATGTAGATCTTTTTTTAGATAGTAGACTAACTGCTGAAAATGTGCTCGAGCTTGGAGTAAAAAATGTATTTTTAGCAACAGGATCTAAGTGGCGATCTGATGGAGTTGGTCGAAGCAATCGTAAGACGCTGAGAGTTCAGCCAGCAAAAAATATTTTTACTCCCGATGATATTATGGGAGGCGCCTTACCCAAAAGTGGTCAGCTTGTAATTTATGATGATGATCAAATATATCTTGGTGGTGTCCTCGCAGATCATCTCAGTGATCTGGGATTAGACATAGTCTTTGTAACCCCTGCAAATAATGTTTCGCCATGGTGTGAGAATACGCTAGAGCAGCACAGAATTCAGAGAAGTCTTATAAATAAGAATATTGATTTAAAGTTTGGTTACGTAATCAGTGAGATTAGTGAAGATAGAGTAGAGTTTGAATGTAATTACACTGGGAAAAAACTAGATGTGACCACCCAATCTGTTTTGCTAGTTACTGAAAGACACCGTGAAATCAGTCTATATGAAGATCTAATGAAGTTAGTTTCAGAGAAAGATAGCCAGAAATTTTTTCTAAAATTAGTTGGTGATGCAGCTGCACCAGGTTTAATCGCTGATGCAGTTTTTGATGGTCACTTAGCGGCGCGTAATTTTGAACGCGACGATGGTGAAGTGGAAAAAGAATTCTATATTAGAGAAATTATTTCTTTAAAATAGTTGTTTCTAATAGTTTTAGGTTGGAGGTCAAAGAGTGGAAGAGGGATTTAAGGAACTTATTTCGAAGTACCAAGGGTCTCAGAGTCTCCCTCGCCAATTTTATACGTCTGAGACTGTTTATAAGATGGATATCCAGCATTATTGGAACCATAGTTGGATTTGGGTTGGGCATATAAATCAAATCCCAAATGTTGGGGACTTTTTTGTATTCGATTATGGTTATGAGTCGGTGATAATTGCTCGTGACAAAAATGATAGTGTAAATGCGTTCTTAAATGTATGCCGCCACAGAGGTTCAAGGGTATGTATTGAAAAGAGCGGAAATACTCGGGTATTTGTATGCCCCTATCATGCATGGACTTATGAACTTAATGGAAGCCTGCGAGCTGCACGCGAAATGGAGGAAAATTTCAACACAGCAGAATATTCATTAAAAAAAGTCAATCTCCGAATTTTTCACGGGCTCATTTTTATTTGCGTAGCAGATAATCCGCCTAATATAGATGAAGGCTTACTTCAATTGGAACCATTAGTTGAACCTTTTGAATTTGAGAATTTAAAAATTGTGCATAGCGCAAATTACCCGGTAGCTGCGAATTGGAAATTGGCTTTAGAAAATTATATGGAATGCTACCATTGTGCGCCTGCCCATTTGGAGTATTCTCGCTCCCACAGTCTAAAAGATCCATCAAGCGCCAATATCGAATTGAAAAATTGTATGCTTAAGAAAAGTATGGATGTGGGGTTATCTGGAGAAGAGCTACATATAAATCTTTTGGAGTCAAATAATGTAGAAATGGACTTCTATTTTTCTCGTTATCCTCTCTTTCAAGGGTACAAAACTGGTAGTAAATCTGGGGAAAAATTAGCACCATTGTTAGGTAGGCTTAAAGATTTTGATGGTGGGACAAGTGATATACAAATAGGCATTTTGAACAACTTCTTATCTTACTCCGATCATGTTATTGGTTACCGTTTTATACCAAGGTCTCTTCAAATAACGGATATTGAAGTAATTTGGATGGTAAGAGAGGATGCGGAAGAAGGGAAAGATTATAACTTAGAAGATCTGACTTGGTTATGGCACTGCACATCTCAGGATGATGAACGTATTATTGCTCTTAATCAAAAAGGGGTTAATTCTAATCACTATGTGCCTGGCCCATTATCGAATATGGAATGGGGTATAAAAGCGTTTCATGCTGGATATCTGAAACAATTAGAAGAAAAAACAAATATTAATTCCTAAAATTTTGTGTAAATTGTTACTGCATAAGAACTATTCCATACGGGGTTTTTCATGAAAATTGGAAATTCAAATTTTGCAAATACCAATGAACCATCTGCGGATTCTTTACATTCCTGGGATAGGCAACACCAATTGCATCCTTGGGCAGCAATGGACGCTTGGCGCGAGTATGATCACATGCTGGTGGAAAATGCTGAGGGAATTTATTTATGGGATGCCTCAGGTAAGAAATTCATAGATGGCCCAGGTGGGATGTGGTGTGTCCAGATTGGCTATGGAAGGCAAGAGATGGCCGATGCAATTGCCAAGCAAGCCATGAAACTGCCATATGCTTCACCGTGGACCACGGTAACTGAGCCATCCTCTATTCTCGCAAAAAAAATTGCTGAGTTGGCCCCTGGTGATCTTAATAATGTATTTTTTACAACGGGTGGTTCGACTGCGGTTGATACGGCTATAAGAACTATGCATTTCATGAATAATAGATTGGGAAGGCCAGATAAAAAAATCGTTTTAGCCCGAGAGAAGGGTTATCATGGTTCAACATATTTAGCTTCGACAGTCACAGGTAAGGAACGAGATAAATCTCGTTTTGATATTGAGAACCGCTTGGTTCACTTTTTGCCAGACGTTAATCCTTATCATCGGCCTGAAAAAATGTCAGTTGAAGCTTGGTGTGATCAAAAAGTTTCAGATTTAGAGAATGCTATCAAAAAAATTGGACCTGATAAAGTTGGGGCATTTATTGCTGAGCCAATTCTTTGTTCGGGGGGCGTGATCATTCCACCTGATGGATATCATAAGCGTACGTTAGAAATTTGTCGAAAATACGATGTACTTTATATTTCGGATGAAGTCGTGACAGGTTTTGGGAGGCTCGGTCATTGGTTTGCATCTAGTGATGTATTTGGGATCCAGCCGGATATAATAACATGTGCCAAAGGTCTAACATCAGGATACTTACCATTAGGTGCTTGTATAATATCGGATAATGTTATGAAACGGATGGAAAGCCCAGATGAAGCTTTTTTGTTCTCCAATGGTTATACGTATTCGGCCCATCCAGTTTGCTGTGCAGCAGCGTTGAAGAATATTGAAATATTTGAGGAAGAGAACATTTTAGCAAACGTTCAAAAAGTTACACCTCATTTTCAGGAGAGACTTCAACGGCTTTACCAATACCCGATAGTGGGTGACATAAGAGGAATGGGTTTACTTGGCTGTATAGAAGGTAAACCAGACCAAGAAGGTTATACATTGGCCGAAGAGAGAAAACTTGGCGCACTCCTTGATGGGGCCTGTGAAGAAATGGGCCTTTTAGTAAGGCCGCTAATAAATATGGCGGTCTTTTCTCCACCGTTGGTCATAAACCTTTCTCAAATCGACGACATGTTTGATATTCTTGAAAATGCGTTGGAGAAAGTTTCGAAATCCTCATAATTATGATTATTTAATTAGTGGATGTTCTCTCTTCGCAAAATTCAGCGCTTTTGATGCTGGATTGTCTATTTCGATAGCAGATCTGTAACCGCTGTGAACAGCAGCAGCAATAATCGATGGGGCTTCGGCATCGCCTATTTTCATTATCTTTTCGATACCGTTATCTCTAAACTCTTGTTTCTTTGAGCATAGATCGTCATACAGATCCGTTACTGGTATCTTACGGGTAATAGGGATTACGAAGTCACAGAAAATTTCTTTTGTCTCTCCAGAAAAAACACATGAAAGTTCCGCGATTCCATTTGTAACGGCTTCAATCTTGTAATTATTAATTACTTTAATTCCAGCCTGAATTACCTCCGTGTTTGACCTTGTTTGTTCATCAGTAAATTCACCCCAGCTACATATTCGCCCAGCTGGACAAACTAAAGTCACCTGATGTCCTTGTCTTTTCAATTCTAGTGCAAGGACTGATCCAAAATAGTAGTGGTCATCATCATATACTACAAATTTTGATTTAGATTTTACAGGCTTTTCAAGCACTTCATCGCCAGAAATTATCATTCCTATATCTGCTTCTCTAAAGTCGCAATTGCTGTGTCTTCCGATCGAGTCTTTCGCCCATCTAGCTCCGGTCGCAATTACGACGTTTTCGTATCCTAACTCCAACACGCTCTCAGAAGTCATAAAACTTTCTGGAAAAACTTCTATATTTTGGCATTTATTGATTTGGGTAATTCTCCAATCCCTTACTCTTATCCATTCCGATAGTCCGGGTAGTTTTGCTTCGGTAATAATTCTCCCACCAAGTTCACGCGATTTTTCAGCTAGTGCCACTTTGTGGCCCATTTCTCCAAGGACCCTACTTGCCTCTAAGCCAGCTGGGCCAGAGCCAATCACCAGTACCCTTTTTCTCTTCTTAGTTGTGAGTATTTTTTCCGGATGCCAGCCGTTACGCCATTCTTCACCCATGGTAGGATTTTGCGTACATCTGATGGGCACACCAAGACTGTCATGCGCGTAGCAAACATTACAGCCAATACACTCTCGGATATCCTCCAGATTTCCAGTAGAAATCTTATTTGGTAAAAAAGGGTCTGCGATTGAGGGTCGTGCGGCACCAATAAGATCCTGAACATTTTCCCTAAGAAGTTGTACCATTGTATCTGGGGATGTTAATCGACCGACCGAAACAACCGGTTTTGAGGTGAGTTGCCTTGCTTTTAAAACTGAGTCCTTAAGTGCTGCCTCTTTTATAAATCTGGAGTTTCCCATCTCTACGCTGTAGTCTGGTACTGTTAGGTCCCAAAGGTCAGGTAGATCTGCCAAGAGTGCGAAGGCATCGTAACTTTCTGAGTCGTTTAAGCCAACACTAAAGCGCGTCGCGACTGCAGCTTTTCCATCTACAATTTCACGAGTATCCTCGATTAACTCTTTGATAAAACGCACACGGTTTTCTAACGGCCCACCATATTCATCACTTCTTATATTTGTTTCTGGATTTAAAAATTCAGACAGTAAATAACCGTGAGTGGCGTAAACATAAACAATGTCGAAGCCTGCTTCTAGGGCCCGTTTTGCAGCATCCCTATGCCATTTGCGTATATTTTTTATATCATTTTTATCCATACAGCGTGTTTGACCAGGATGATAAACGGATGTGTCTTGTTGAGGGTGATTTCGTAACCCGAGTGGAGGTAATCTAGTGCCCAAATTTACTATTAAGGAGCCACCGATCCACAGTTCAACTCCTGCTAGCGCTCCATGTTTGTGCACTTCATCAGTCATTTTTCTATGGGAAATAATGTCTTCATTGTCCCATAGCGCACAGTAGGGGAATGCGTCATTATCTGATGTTGGATGAATAGAACAGTATTCCGTATTAACTACTCCCCATCCACCCTCGGCTTTCACCCCGCGCATGGCTGCAAGTGTGTTGGGCCGTCGCCACCCCATACCAGAGCAATGAGGCACTTGATAGAAGCGATTTTTTGAAGTCACTGGTCCAATATTTATTGGTTCAAATAAAATATCATGCCGTGGATCGCGCATATTTTTACACATCGCCTCTGGCTGCCATTTGTTGGTCAATCAATTCGCGTTTTTGCTGCCTTAACATTATGAAAGCTGCAATTGCGACCAGGATGGCCACGAAAATAATAATAATTGTAGCGAGTGCATTTATATCAGGCCGCAAACCTAATCGAATTCTTGAAAAGATTAATATTGGTAAGGTCGTTGATCCTGGACCAGTTACAAAGCTTGCAATTACCAAGTCATCTAGTGATAGGCAAAATGCTAAAAGCCAGCCAGAAAGAAGACCTGGGGCAAGACGGGGAAGAGTTATAGCGCTCATTACCTTAAAGGGTTTTGCACCTAAATCAGCGGCCGCTTCCTCTAATGAAATACCCATTCCGGTTAGCCTTGCCTGAACAATTACTGCTACGTAGGCAAGGGAAAATGTAATGTGAGCTATAGTTATGGTAGTAAATCCACGCTCTAGCGGCCATCCGATTAATTCTTTCAGAGAAATGAAAAAGATTAAAAGAGATAAGCCGGTAATAACCTCGGGCATTACAAGTGGGGCAACCAGCATGCCTCCAAAGATTGTCCGACCCCTAAATTTCCCAAACCGAACCATTGCAAGTCCTGCCAAAGCACCGAGAAGGGTGGCAAAAGTTGCGTTGATAAAGGCAATTTGTAAACTTAGGGATACTGCTTCCCAAACCTCCGGTGATTCAAATAATACTTTATACCAGCGTGTAGACCATCCACCCCAAACTGGTACGAGCTTTGAATAATTAAATGAATAAATTACGAGTAAAACCATTGGTATGTATAAAAATGCAAGCCCAACGTAAAGCATGAAAGTTAGAAATCTGGATCTTTCATTATGCATTTACTTAACCTCAGCTGCTTTAGCTTGGTAGTGCTGATAAATTGCCATTGGCAGGACCAATAGGAGAAGTAATACTATTGCGACAGCGGATGCTACAGGCCAGTCTATATTTCTTGCGAATTCATTGTATAGTTGACGTCCAATCATCTGAACGTTTCCTCCACCCAGTAAGTCTGGTATGACATATTCACCTGTTGCAGGTATAAAAACCAATAACGAGCCTGCGATGATCCCTGGCAAACTTAATGGCAATGTAATTTTAAAAAATGTATTTATTGGGCCTGAGCCTAAATCTGCAGCTGCTTCATTTAAGCTGCTGTCAAGTTTTTCCATATTTGCATAAAGCGGTAAAATCATAAAAGGAAGGTATGTATATACAATACCAATGTAGACCGCGAATTCAGTATACAATAAACGAATGGGGGTCTCTGTAATTCCTAGATAAATGAGGATGTTATTTATGGTCCCTTGGTCTGCAAGCAAACCCATCCAAGCGTATACTCGCAATAAAAATGAAGTCCAAAATGGTAAAATTATTGCAAATAATAATAGCTGTTTGGTTACTGGTTTTGATCTCACAATTGCATAAGCAATAGGATACCCGATAAGCAATGCTAAAAATGTAGATACAAGAGCTATCTTTACGGAATTTAAATAAGTACGAGCGTAAAGTGGGTCATCAAAAATATAAATAAAATTATCAAAAACTAATCTTATCGTAATTACGCTGCCATCAACCCATTCAATCATTTTACTAAAGGGTGGGCTCGTGATGACAAGTTCGGCTAAACTAATTTTTGCAACAATAAAAAAGGGTGTTAGGAAAAATAATAAAAGCCAGGCAAAAGGAATAAAGATTACAATTGTTTTCCACTTTGACTGTAACTTATCTGCGCTTAAGCTTATGTAATATCGTAAGTCTGAGCTGGGTTTTTTTTCTTTTTTGACAGAGCTCATTTTAGTAGCAACATCGCACTGGAGTTGTCCCAACTTAAATTTACTTTATCCTCGTAGGTTAGTCTGTCTTTTTCATCCTTTGGTCTTTTTTGGTTTTGAGCTGTGACGTCGATTATTTGATCGTTATCTAACCTCACTTTGTAGCGCGAGGTATTTCCAAAGTATCCAATATCTTCAATATAACCAGTTATATTTTTTGATTTTGAGGTGGCCCTGCTTATGCTGATTTTTTCTGGTCTAAGGCCTACATACAAATTACTTCCTTTAGCTATATTAGAAGTATTTTTGAAGGAAAATTTTCCTAAGTATGTGGTTACTTCAACCTTACCCTCAATGTTTGAAACCACTTCTCCGTCTAGTATGTTGGCAGACCCAATAAAGTCAGCCACAAATCGATCATTTGGATATTCATAAATCTCTGTCGGTGTACCCGTCTGAATAAATCGACCTTTATCCATAACAGCTATCCTTGTGGAAAGTGTCATTGCCTCTTCTTGATCATGGGTTACCACAACAAAGGTAACTCCAACTTTGTCCTGAATATTCATCAGTTCAAATTGTGTTTGCTCTCGAAGCTTCTTGTCTAATGCGGCCAGAGGCTCGTCCAAGAGAAGCAATTTAGGCTCTTTAACGAGAGCTCTTGCTAGTGCTACTCGCTGTCTTTGACCTCCAGATAATTGTTGTGGCCGCCTTTTTTTATAATCTTGAAGCTCTACTAGCTTCAGTATGTTATCAACTTTCTCTGATATTTCTGTTTTAGCGAGACCATCTTGTTCCAACCCAAAAGCGATATTCTTTTCAACGGTCATGTGGGGGAAAAGGGCATAGTTCTGGAACATCATATTAGTTGGCCGTTTATATGGAGGAACCTCCGACATATCCTGGCCATCAATAAGTATTTGTCCTGACGATGGGTTTTCAAATCCTGCTAACATTCGAAGCAGTGTCGTTTTCCCACAACCTGAACCGCCGAGCAAACAGAATAATTCCCCCTGGTAAATATCAAGGTCAACGTTATTTACAGCTGTAAAGTCACCAAATTTTTTTGAGACGCCCTTGATTTCTAAAAGGGGTCTATCCCTAGAAAATTCGTTGGAGCCTGTTAAAGCGGCACTCCCTGAAGTGGCCTTTGAGTTGACCATCACAGCCTCATTAGTTTTTTTATTTTATAAAAAATAGAGGTGAGACCATGGATTGATCTCACCTCTATTTGAATTAATTTCCAGCTTTAAAGTCAGTCCAAGCTCTAGTTTGAATACGTTGCATCTTTGGAGATAGCGATACGTTTGTATACATGTTTGATACCTGAGCACTGGTTGGAAATGCTGCAGGACTAGAAGTTACTTCCTCATCAATTAATGGTTTTGCAGCTAGATTTGCGGTTGCATACCAAGTGTAGTTACTATCACCAGCAGCAACTTCTGGTCTCATCATATAGTTTAAAAACAGGTGGGCATCTTCTACGTTAGAAGCATCTGATGGGATAATCCATCCATCAACCCATAAGTTCGCTTTTCCTTCACCCTCTGGAAGGAAAAAGTCTAGCACAACACCTGTATTTGCTTCAGCTGCACCTGACATCGCTAAAAGACCATCTGGTCCCCATGTTACAGACACACAAAATTCCTTTTCTGGCATCCTTTGATATGCATAGTTGTCAAAAGTCTTAATAAATGGACGTATGGCAGCTAACATTTCACTTGCTTTATCGTAGTCAGCTTGGCTGCTTGTCCCAGGATCAAGACCTAGATGTGTCAAAGCCATTGGCAAGATATCTTGAGGTGAGTCCAAAAATGATACTCCACACTTTGCCAACTCCTTCATGTGTTTAGGATCAAAAATCATCTCCATTGATCCAATTGGAGCATCTGGATAGGTTTCTAGAACTAGCTCTTTGTTGTAGGTGACACCATGAGTTCCCCACATATAGGGGATTATATGGTTATTACCTGGATCCCAAGTTTTAGCTAGTTGCTCCAATACTGATGCGTCCATATTTTTCATATTATCCAATTTGGATTTGTCGAGAGAAGCGACAATCCCAGCTTTTATCAAACGAGCTACCATACTCCCAGAATGGCTGACGACGTCATAACCGCTACTTCCAGCCAGAAGCTTAGCATCTATAGACTCAGCGGAGTCATAACCATCGTAAATTACCTTTATGCCATATTCAGCTTCAAAATTGGCTATCGTTTCTTCGCCAATATACTCTTCCCAATTGGTTACTTTTAGGACCCTATCT
>CENG01197853.1_pt1 | contig 15565 bp, 20 predicted proteins | sample 530131 | NCBI WGS metagenome assembly CENG01 (sample SAMEA2591057, study PRJEB7988) | marine metagenome | biome: marine biome (ENVO:00000447); feature: surface water (ENVO:00002042) layer; material: saline water (ENVO:00002010), including plankton (ENVO:xxxxxxxx) | depth 5 m
CTCAAATACAGCTTTACTTGCAGGTAATGTACAAAATACATCTTTTGTACCTGCAGAAAAATTAACTGCGGAGTCGGAATTAGAACTACTAAGAATCGTAGTTCTCGATAATGTGTCTGGTGAAGAATCTGATACTGTGCCAAGTCCTACTTCAAACTCATCTGCTGCTTGATGAACTATTGCATAATAAGTGGTGTTGGTATTACCTATACCTGCTACAAAAGTTTCAAAACTAGTTTCGGCTCCAGCTAGATTAACTGTGCCTGTACCAGTAGTGGTTGTTGTTTCTTTTACCCTATCGTTGAGGACAAGAGCCATGCTCTCCCCCTACGCTATTCGGATAATAGCTGTGCTTGCTGCTGCTGCAGGAAAAACTATAGTAAAATCACCAGCTGTAGAAGTTTTATCTCCACCAAAATCTATAGTAGCTACAGATTTGTTAGAATCAGTGCTGTTGTAAATTAGACAACCTCTGGCTGTCACTGTAGCTGTTCCAAAAGTTAAATCAGCGAAATCAGTAATAGCAGTTGTACCATCAAGTGAAGGGTCTACTCTTGTTAAGTTATTCCCTCCAGCAGTATAGTTGGTTCCAGTTGCTTGGTTAGTTGTTGCGTACGCAGTTGTGGTTGCTCCCATAGTGGCTGAGCTAGTGTATAAAGCTAGTTTAAAAGTATCACCACCAGAGTTTTTAAAATTATGAACTGCCTCTAGCAATTCCTTTTTAAAACTGCTTGTTAATGTAGATGTAATTGCCATTATTTTAACTCCGTTAATATCTTAGCTAAATCTTTATGTCCTTGCTGTTCAAGTAAATTACGCATAGTGCATCTTTCACTATTGATCCCAGCTTTTATATAATAAAGTATTGTGTTGTAAATAGCTACCTTAAAAGCTTCTGCTTGTTGTTTGACATGACCTTCTGCGTTTTCAGAAATACCACATATTCTCTCGGTTGCTCTTTCTGCCCAATACTCAGGTGGGTGTCCTCTGTGTTGTTGTGTCTCTACGGTAATACCACCTAAATTACTTACTGTTTCTATTTCTATCATTAATACCTCTTAGCTTCTGGTACTTCAAGTATTGTTCCTACTTCTTTAACTTTTTGTAATTGTAGCTCTTTTTGTAGAGCTTCATACTCGCTGACCTTCATAGTTTTAAATCCTTGACCTTGTGAATGACCAACTACTATAGGATCATCAAGTCTGTGATAACCATACAGTTTTTCACTCAAAGGTTTATCTGTATCTAATAAACTAGATCTTGGTGCTATTTTTACATCTATACCAGCACTTATGCATTTTGAAAGCCAAAACTCAACACATGCTTTACCTTCTTCTGCGAAATGCAGATTACCTTTATAGGTGAAATCAATACCAAATAAATTGATTGCTTTCACTTTTTGGTACATTGCGTAAGCTATTGCGTAAGGGATAGTATTATTAAAATACGCACAATCTGTAGCTTCTACTACTTCTGTTAAAGGATAAAGGACTGCTCCAGGAACTCTTTCATCTAATTCACAGGTGTAAATAGGTCCAGGATGGGTAGGTAGCATCTTTCTCATTATGCCTGTCTGTGTCCCTGCATCGTCCGTATCAAGGAACCTTGATGCTGGATCAAGCATAAATACTCTATCTACTTCTTTAATTATACCTGCCATAGCATTTATTGCCCATACTTCATCGTATTTATTGCTGTGTATGAGTGATAAATGAAAGTCTAATTGACTTTCACCCATGGCGACTATTGCTATTTCTTTCCCCTCTAACCCTGTAGTTTGCATTTTATATTCTTTGTTTTGCTACCTTCCCTGATCTAAACTCGTCAGTGACTGCTTCTGCTTCGCCTAAGTTTTTCAAAAGAGTTATGGCTTCTGCAAACTTGGCTTGATATAAGGCTGTTTCTGCTTCATTTTTTAAATACGTTGCTGCTTCTACTAAACTGCCAAAAAGTAATGCATTAGGTGCATTTTCAGACAACCAAGTTGTACCACTATCACTACCTGCTGTTAATGAAGTTGGTCTATAAAAATAATGTACTTCTGCTGTGTAGTTAGAATTAGGTGTTGGAGCCAACATGAATGTGTTTTGATCAAAGTCTGCATAATACTTAGGTGTTCCTGTAGTTGCTGCAGCTGGTGTATAGTCTCTTATAAAAGAAACATCTTTTAATTTTAAGAAATTATAATTATTGCTACCATCTATTACAGCTACGCTAAATGGTGCTAAAAAATCTGTTGGCTTAGTTAAATAAGTATTAGAGGCTGTGAGCGTACCTGTGACATTTTTTCTAAAAACGTCAAGTTGAACAGCTTTTAATATTCTTTCTTCTGCTGTTTTAATAAAATCTGGTAGGTGAGTCACAAAAGTTGTTTCACTTGACTCTGCATAATCTTGTATTGCTGTTTTGAGTGTAGAAAGTGTGAAGCTCATGGGAAAATTATATCACAAGATTAGCTAATAACAACGCTTACTTCCCCAAGACTTCCTGTAAGTTTTTTCATATCAAACTCCGAGCCTATAGGATCATTGTTAGCTAAGCCGTTAAGGGCTATACCACTCACACCTTGAGAGTCTACTGGGTTGCTTGAAAAAACTCTACCTAATCCTGCAGTTGGAGCACTTTCTGTTGGTCTAGCTTCCCTCAATGCTTCTGGGTCAATAACGTGCCTGATTGGTTCAAGTTGTGGGTGTTTTACTTCATAACATGTAGGACATGTTTTTAATCCATTCCACTCAGTTTTTAATTCAGGGTAATCATATACAAAACCACATCTATCACATTGTGCTTTTGAAAATTTGCCACTTGCGTAAGCCATTAGTAGTTGCTCCTAGTAGGAGTAAGCATCACAGAAGCTCTGTTCCTATCCTCCTCTGATGCTAATTTAAAATCTTGTTCGTATTGTGCTTTCAATAAAGTTGCTTTTTCTGGGTTTTTCTTTAGTGCTATGTAGTAAGCTAACCCACTTGCCATGCAAGGCATAAATCTAGAAGGTACTTCTGGATCTTGAGCTGATGCCGAAACATCATCTATTCTTTGTATTCTGTAGGAAACAAATTTATATGTTGCTGCACTATCTGGTGTTGGCCAAACCTTTAATACAGGTGTTGTTTGTCTATCAATAAAATACTGTGTAGGTCTTCCTGTACTTGCTTTATTAGGTATGTTGAGATATTCTGACCTACCTATGTTAGTTATTTGTAGGTCTGTTTGTGTGCCGTTTGAGGCTACTTGACGTATGACAGCAGAAACTATATCTAAATCATAAGAATTTAGAGTATAACTTGAAGTTCCTGCAACTAAATCTAAACTGACTTGTTCAATAGTCCAAAGGTTTACACCTCTGTTTGACCAATCAGCAAACATAATGTTGAGAGATCTTCTCGCAGTTTCTGCGTCATAACCTGTTTTGACTTCTAGTCCTGCTAACTCATATGCCTCTTCTATAGCATCTGCTATACTAAGGGAAAAAGTTTTAGTTCCAGATGTTGCCATACTTAGCTATATGATTTTATACAGTGTAGTACAATCATATATGAATCACCACTACTTGCTCCAGTTGTGGTTAGGTTTATATCACCTGTTTTACCACTACCAGAAGTATTTTGTAATCCACCAAAAGGGCTAAAGTCTAAAACACCATCGGCACTTGGATTGAGTTCCATGCAGAGAGTATCAGTAGAAGCGTCCCACAGTAATCCTATTTTAGTAAAACCTAAAATACTGTAATACACTCTAAACAATTTTACTCCTGTACATGCAGCTCCGTCACTTTTCCTAGCTGTAAGTCCACTTACATCTACTTTAGTTACAGCACTTTCACCAGTGCTATCACTAACATTGGTGAGTTGTACTATAAAGTCTTTTTCGCCGTCTAAGACGGTTGTCGATGTTACGGTATCAGCCATAGTTTACTCCTATTATGCGTCAGCGAATGGAGTGACTAAAGTTCCTGAACCTAAAGTAATACCTTCAACGGCATACTTGGCAGAAGCTAAAGCTGTCACTGTTATTATACTTCCAGCTAATCCACCTTTAGTGGAACCGTTTAAAGTAATAACATCATTAGATGCTCCAGAGATAAAAGTTTTACCTGTAGCGTTATTTACACCTGTGTATAAACCACCTACAAACTTATCTGTACCATCTGTTAAGATGTCCATATCAGTTGCAGCAGTGACTACGACAAAAGTAAATGTAGCCCCTAAATTATTTAATTGATTAGGGTCATCATCTGCTCCTGGGGCAGTAGCTACGATACTTGGTAAAGTAAATTTACCGTCAGCATCATTACAAAGTAGAACTTTGCCTGCGTGTGAATCTACAGTTAAAGTAGTGTCAGCTGTTAAACTAACAACATTAGCATTACCTGCAGATATAAAACCAGCAAGAGACCTTACTGGACCTGAGAATGTTGATTTTGCCATAATTTCCCTCCTTAGGAAATATGTTCTATAGTCTCGGCTTGTCTGCTAGGTCAGTCTATAGAACAAGTTAATAACCTAGATACAAGAATTCTATACTGTTTTTTGACCAAAAGAAAGGGAAGCCGAAGCTTCCCTAACTTTTATCATGGAGATATGATATTAAGATTATGCTCCTGGGGAACCGTACATTCCTCTCCAGTCACTAAATCCGAAAGAATATCTTTCTCTAGCTTTGTATCGAACATTACCAGTTTCAAAATCACCTTCCATTCCAGTAGTCATTGCAGCTCTTTCGAAATGCTTCATACCGTTAGGAGAGTCAGTTTTGATAAAGAATGCGTCAGCATCTGTTAAGTAATGGTTCACTACATAACCCTCAGGCAACATACCCATGTTTCTCAATGAGTTGATGTCATTGTCAGAAGTACCTACTCTGCCAGGAGAGTTTAGTATTCTGTCAGCAACAAACTGTAATTGAGGAGGTATGATTAACTTTCTAGCTTGAACGTTGACTTTAATGCCTCTTTCATCTTTAAAAGCAGCAATATCAATCATCGCATTTTCTAGCGAAGTTTCATTCAGGTCAGCAGCTGTGCTTGGTTCATTAGACTGATCACCTGCACTTAGTGTAGGGTGGTCAGTAGTTAATAATGGTTTTCCGTCGCCTCCTGGGAAGGAAGTTGAGAAAGCATTATTAAGAACATTCGCAGCTTTGACTTGTTTAGTAGTCGCCATTGAACGTGCTAAAGCCTTAGTGTATCTTGAAGAAAGAGAATCGTAGAGATTATCTTCGATTGCTTCTTCTGTCAACGCAAAAGCTAACGCAACAGTTTCGTGAGAGTATCTAGAAGTGAAAGTTTCTTGTGCTGTGTCGTATGTCACTGCTGCACCTTCTCCTTTAGTCGGAGCTTGTGCGAAACCAGATAACATTACTTCCTCTTCGAAAGCTCTTTCCGAAGTTTCAGTATCGAAAATTTCAGCATGTTCATTTTCAAATCTGTTATACTCTAAACCAAAAAGTGCATTCAGTCCAGGTTCGAGTTCTTTAACTAATTGAGCTCTATTTATAGCCATCTATATCACCTTTTAGTCATTACCGAACGTTGAAGCAGGGAATACAAAATAACCTCTAGCGTATTGACCAATTGAGTTGTCAGGTCTTTCGACGAAACCAACTTGTTTAGCAATACCACTATTAGTAGTAGTAGTCACACCTTCTTTCGAACGGTTGTTGTTAGTATCACCTGCAGTTGTAGAGATAGTATGTACTTTCCCTATATCAGCTTGAGTTGGAGTACCTGTGTACTGTGCCTCATATGCGATATCAGGGTCAGCATATACATATGCTTTAGCGTCTGCAGAACCTTGTGTAGCTGTAGCGGATGGCCATTTTCTAGAGAAAACGATTTCACCGTTTGTAGCTGTATACTCTACACCATAAAATACACCGAGAGGAGCATCAGTAGCCCCACCTTGAAGAACGTATCCAGAAGCAAGTTTAACAACGTCACCAGCGAAGATGTCGCCAGTTGCACCACTTTGGATAGCAAACTCAGATGGTCTGATAGTTCCCCCAGATATATGATATGCTGGAGTAAATCCGTTAGGATCGTTTACATTTGCCATTTTTTACCTTTATATATATGTAAAAATTAAAATTACGGTAATAAAAAATTAACTTTCTTTATTACCACTTCCAAAGGTAACTCTGGTTTGTCTATTGGGTTTTTCAATAGGCATCACAGGATTACTTTCTCGCATTAAATTATGGTCAACAGCATTCATTTGATCAGCAGACATATTTTCATAATACTGCCTTCTTTGATCCACTGTTTCCACAGGTATTTTAGCGAGTATAAGCCCACCAACACCGATAACACCAGCATGTCTACCATCTTCTACAGTTGGAGCTTCAAACTCAGGGTGATCTTCTGCTCTCACAGGTTCAAACCCTTCACGAATACGTTTAGACATATTCGCTTTGTCTTCTTGCCCTACCATAGATTCACGTATCCATCTGTATACATATCCATCAGGTGGCTCAGGTGCGTCTAATAAAGACGGAGGTCGCCATGGTTTCGCACGAACTGTTTTTTCTCGTGACTCTGCAGCTCTTGGAGTTCTAGCTGATTTGGTATTTTCTTCCATTTTTACTCCTACGTTTTCACGTGTTTAGCGTATTCTTCGGGTGACACACCAAGTCTCTTCGCTATTGAGAGTTGGCTCGGTGTCAAACGAACGGTGCGTGCTTTTTTGGTTGACCTTGCCCCCTTGGAAGACACGGCTACTACATCCTGCACGTTCTTTTGTGACGCATTACCATCAAATTTATGAGGGAATGTATCAGCAATTCTTTTATCTAACTCTGAGTAATAATCGTCAGAGTTTGGGTCAAAACCTTCTTCTCTTATAAGTTGGTTATGAAAAGCGAAAGCGACACTTGTCATAGCGACGTCTTCACCAAACCACTTATTTTTAGAAGCCCAATTAACAGCTTTAGGATCTGGTTCAGGAATCGGTTCCTGAGAAGGTTGAACAACTTCTTGAGTATTTTCAACAACTGTTTCAGTTTTAGTTTCATCTACTTCTGGTTTTACCCTATTTAAACTTTCTTGCTCTACTGCTAAAGTGGCTAATGCTTTTTGAGCTTCAACGATTTCTTTTGAATCGTTCATCTCGTAAGCCTGTTTTAACCTGTTTTCAGCAGAAGCTAGTTCAGAACCAACTCGAGCATTGTACTCATCATAAAGGTTTTTATCCTTAAGTGAAAGTTTTTCTTTAGTAGTGGATAGCTCACCTTGAACATTTTGTGCATATTCAATGGCAGCTTTTTCTCTCCTTTCTGCTTCCCTGACCTTATAAGTAAGTTTATTGATACGTTTTTGTACCGATTCACTATACTCTTCGATCTCATCAGCATCGGATGATGCTTCCTGCGTTTCAGTAGTTTCTACTGCTATTTGTTGTTCTTCTTGAACAACATCATTATTTTCGTCAAGAGTCACTTCCAGTGATTCTTCTTCTGTTTGCACGGTGTCTACCATGTTATACCTCTTTTGGTTGCGTGATTATTTACGAGCTTGAAAGAATATCCTCAGGATTTTCTATTCTCGCCAATATTTCATCATCGTTTAATAAACGCAAGTCTCCGCCATCAATTTTGATACGAGCACCTGCGTACCTGCCAAAAATAACCCAATCTCTTTCTTGACACCATGGTCCTTCTGGAAATTTATTGCCATCTTTGTATGCATCTGGTCCTAATGATACTACGAAACCAACATTAGTAGCTAGTCTTTCTTTCTCTAAAGTTTGGTTTGCCAGAATGATGCCACCCTTACTTGTAGTTTTAGGGGTGAACGGTAGTATTAGTATCCTATAACCTGTCGGTTTAGGTAATTTCTCTGTAAGAGATTCATCCTCAGTAATTTTTTCTGCGGTGTACTTCTCTTCTTCAGGTTGTTTCATTTTACCTAAATTATCTACCACATCAGGTAATACTTTAGGTGTGCCTTCGCCAAATGATTTAGTTTGATCAACTTCCATCTTTTTGCTCCTCTCTGCTTTGCAGGTCTATTATTAAAGATTCAGCGAAATTAAGACCTGATATTTCGCCTACTATTTTTTTGTAATCTTCCATGTTCTTGATTCCACCAGCGATAAGAGTATTCTCTAATTGCTCTCGCCTATCCCTGAGGTTTCTAAGAAACCTTTCTATTAATACTATTGAATCCAAAATTTATTTTCTAACACTTCCACTGTCTACGAGACCAGTAGTTCGCTTTAGTTTTATCACTCCCCATACTTTTACTCCTAGCACAATAAGATTTTTTCCTTTTCTTATTTCCAGGATGTGCACCTAAATTTGGATCACCAAATGTCACTCTTACTACCCTTCCATTTTTGTTTTTCACAAAAACTTCCCTCGTCTTTTTTCCATATCCAGGTTTCCCTTTAGATATTCTTCTGGGTTTGTTAAGAGTGACTTTTTTACCTTTATATTCAGCCATTATTTCTTCTTCTTTTTAGAAGGTCTTTTCTTAGCAGTTTTTGCTGCAGCTTTAAAGTCAGAAGCTTTAGGTGCACCTTTAGCTCCTTTCTTACGCATTTTTTTACCTTCTTTACGTTTTTTATTGATGTTATAATAAAGTCCTTTTTTGACTCTACGACCATCTTTCGTAGTATGGTATTTACTGCTACTTTTTTTCTTAACAGGCACTATTTCTTTTTCTTTTTGTTCTTTTTCTTCATTACTGGCTTAGCTTTTTTTCTCATTGAACCTGGCATTATACACCTCTGCTGTTTGTGTCACTTTTTCTAGTTTCTTCAAGAACTTTAGAAAAAGTTTCGTTTGTTTCTTTTTCTCGATCCCTGGCAATTTTCATTTCAGCGATCGCCTCATTAGACTCTATTTTAGCTAAATCTACCTGACTTCGTAAAGCGTCAGATTGCTGTTTCGCTTCTATCTCACGTCCTTTTAACTCGAGAAGAGGATCCATACCTGCATTTTGCTGGGCTTGCGCCATAGCTTGTGCTTGACCTGTCACTTGTTGAGTAGCTTGAGCTGCCACTAGAGCTAATTCGTTCATCATCTCTGGAGTCATTTGATCCATAGGTGGTAGTTGTTGACCCATAGCTTGTTCTATTTGTTGTTTATATAACATAGCTTGGTGTTCTTGTATATTTGCACCTATAGCTGATGTCACTACTTGGTTGTTAGCTACCATAGGGTTTTGTAAAAAAGCACTATGTGCTGCAATATATGCTTCATGGTTTTGAAATTCAAATGCTTTTATAGGTGACCCCATCATTGCTGCCTGCTGTTCTGTAATAGGATCTCTTGGTGGAACTTCTGCAGGTGGTGGTAGTATAGCGTCAATGTTTTTTACTTCTAGAGCTTCATACATTCTTTTATATGCTTCTCTTAAATTGTGTATATCAGGTGCAGCTTGTGCCATTTGTAATTCTTGTTGTGCTAACATAACACGTTGTGACATACTAAATATATTAGGATCACTTACAGGAATAATATCGACACGATCATCAAAGTCCACAGCTTTTATTTCTTGTTGACCACCTTTTACTGCATACGGATACGCTGGTGGTAAAGTTTTAGCGAATATTTCTGCTAATAACTTAAATTCTTTACGTTGTGCATAATGTAATCTTTTATGTATAGCTGACATAACCTTAGTACCACGCTCTAACATAGCCACAGTTGTACCTACAGGTAGTTGTTGACTACCTATATCACCAACTTGCATGTCTGCTATACTGGCAAACCTTCTACCAGAGTCAATAAGTACTGTTAATAACTGACCTAAGACGTTAGATGGCTCTTTATACGGTAAAGGCATTAATGCATCACGTATTGCTCCTCCTGGAACATCAACATCTCTAAATTCTCCTGGACTTAGTGGCTCATCTTCACCTTGTATCCTCATACCTCTGGCTTTAAACCCAGCTGGTAGGTTTGAGAGTGTTCCAGCGTCAATTAATTGCCTTAAAATAGCTGTAGCTGACTTAGTTAGCCCTCCAATCATGTGAATTAGCCCAAAACCGTAAAATCCAAGTCCTGGAAGGAACTTATAGTGTACAAAATACTCTTTTTTCTTAAAACTCGTGTCTTCAGGGTTCCAATTACGTTTAATAGCGAGTACATCGCCTGTATCTTCTAAAATAGTGACGATATAAGGCACTGCTATCTCAAATTCATCTATACCATCAAGCTCTAAATCAACATGAAACTCTAAAATTGTGTAATTATTGTAGTCAGAAGCAGGTTTTGATAAACCTTGTAGCTGGTCTATCTTCTCTTGAGCTTCATTATACTCACTTGGTGAAGCTCCACCGAGCTCAATATCCCTATAAACACCTGAAAGTTGCATTTTACGGACATCATTACCTGTCATATTTACGCAATGGGTGATTCTAGGGCTGGTTTCTAGGTTAGTTGTATCATAACTTACTACTAAATCCTCTGCTTTTACAAAAACAGCAGCAGGTCTTTCTAAAATTGAGTCATAATACACTTTTTTAAACGCTGATCCAGATAATGGTAAGTGAAATAACAGCTGATCCATCTCTGGGTCATAGTCTTCCATAACTTCTGTTATCTGATAGTTCATAAATTCTTTTACTCTGTTCGCTTGGGCTACGCTCTCTGGCGTCTCTTCCCCCACGACTTTGGTACTCACTGGTCCATTCGGAGGTAATAACTCCTTATATGCTTGCGCTTGGAACTGTGTTGTCGCTTCGGACAGCAATGGATGAGTGACACCAGAGGCTCCAGCGAACGGCTGATCACGGTCTTCGGCTTTTATGCCGAGTAAATCTAAACCTTTAGAAAATCCATCAAGCCACTCCTCTCTGGAAGATTTATCTTCTTCGTACGAAGACATTAACTCAGAGGTGAGTTCCCCTAAGTATCTTTCATCCAAGACTTCGGTTAAATTAACTTCGAAATTAGTTTGAATACTTTCTTGTTCTGTGACTGCGATCATTTGACCGTCTGGTCCCATTTGAAAATCTGTGGTAGGTTCTGCTTCCTCCTCCACTATTACATTTATTTCTTCTTCTTCTATCCCTGGTTCCTGTAATTTTGGTGGATTAGGGTATCTTTGTCGTTCTATAGCCATATTTGTAATTTAGAAGCGTTAATAATAACTTATTTTCTTGCGATATAATACTTCTTCTTCATAATCTGACGGAAGTTGTACAAAACCACCTTGCCTAAATCTCATCAATGCTTGTGTTGTTGAATCCACTAAATCATCATGGTCGCCTGCAGGAAAAGCTGCACATTCTTCTATTACATCAGTTGCCCATTTAGTATCAGGATGCCATACCATACCACTTTCAAATAACGGTGCACATGCGTTGACTCTTGCAACTTTATCATTTCCTTTTGACGGAGTGAAATTTTGTACAGGTATACCTATATTTCTTAATTCTTGAGTAAGGGGTAGTCCACTTGCTTTTGCTTCTATGATGGTGACGTCAGGTTCCCAATGTTTATATTGATCAAGTGCTATAGTTTTTAATTCAGGGAAAGTGTATTTACCTTTTACAACATCTAATAAAATTATGTGTGGGCTATTACCACTATAAATTTCATCACCACCTAATCTACCTTCTGGGTAAAATACTCCCCATGTCGTAATAGCTGAGTAGTCACTGAGTTCTCTTTTTAAAAAAGCTGTATCATAACTTTGTATGAGGTAGTCACATTTAGGTGGTTTAGAATTTGGCCACTCTTTCCACCATTCTCTTTTTATAAGTGCACCTTCTTCACTTGAAGGATTCTGCATATATTGTGCATGCCACTTAGGTCCACCTCGTAAAGATGCTTTTACACTTTCTAGTTCTTCTATTTGCCAATACTCTGGCCAAAGTGCCTTACCACTAGGTAGAATAGCAGGTAGCTCGATAACTTCCCATTGATCTGCTTTAGGATCACGAGCTGAGTCTTTTAATAATCTACCTGTTAAATCATTGACGTTCCATCTTGTCATTACTATAACGATGGCTCCTCCAGGTTGTAGACGTTGTCTTGGTCCAGAGGTGTACCATTCATAAGTATCTTCTAACGCAACTTTTGATAATGCATCTTGCTCTGAGTGAGGGTCATCAATAATAAATAGATCCGCACCACGACCTGCTAACGCACCACCAGTTCCCACCGCATAATACTCTCCACGTTTTTTAGCATCACGAGTATCTTGAGTTTCCCATTTACCTGCAGCTTTTGAATCTGGGTTTAGATTAACACTGGGAAAAACAGTTTTAAAATCATCTGTGTCAATTAAGTCACGAATCTTTCTACCAAACTTTACTGCTAAGTCTGCCGTGTGTGTTGCCTGTAGTATTTTTAAACTTGGATTACGACCTACTAAATAAGCAGGAAAAAAGTGAGAAGCAAACTCTGACTTCGTATGACGAGGAGGCATGTTTATAATTAACCTTTTTATTTTGCCTTTGGCTATACGGTCAAATGCTTCTGCCATTTTTACATGATGAGCACCTTCTATAAATCCTGGCCATTGTGATTTTACAAACTCTAAAAAATTATTTTGACAAGTATCTACTCGTTCAATTTCTTTAAGTCTTTCGGTGAGTTGTAGGTGTTCTTTGAGTACATCCTCAGGAAGATCATTTAGATCGTGCTTGCTCATGGTAAGGGGCTTTCGTGTAGTATTTTTAGATCACTTTCTTCCATTATCTTCATCATGTCGTCTAAATAGTCAATACCATATTTTTCGGGATTATCCATGAGTTTGTTTGCTTGTTGTTGAGCTTTGTTTGACAGACTGGAGTATTCCTTGCTAAGTTCATCAGTGTAGTTCTCATATATTTCACTAGCACCCTTACCAGACTCACTGTCAAAGTGTCCTTTAGGGTAGACTTCTTGCATTCTTTTTGAGATAGCATCTAACTCTTTTGCTCCAAATGAAGCTGGATCGTCTGCTATAGTTTCAAGCACTTTATATTGTTTAAATGCTGCTTTTCTAAATTCTGGTGAGTTCCAAATATATAAATCTGCTTGGTTGCTTAACATGTCTCTTACTTCTGCTTGTGTTTTCGCTTTAAAAGGCATTTTCATTTCAGCAGCTTTTGCATCAAAAACTTTATTGAATTCTTCAAAACTTACTTGTTTATCCAGTCTTGCTAGGTCATCAAAAGTGTCAAAAAGTTCGTATTCATATTTCATGTTTATCCAATCATCAGCAGTTTGATATCCTGGCACGTTTTTAAATCTTGCTAAAAAGTCAGGGTTGGTTCCACCTTCTATAATAATTCTATCAACATTTTCCTTTGGCACATTAAAAACTCGATTTAATGCTTCTTTATGGTTTAGTCCACCTAGACGTTCCATTTCACCTAAAATTCCTTTAGTATAATCAATGTCGCCTAGAGCGTCTTTTAATGCTCTCATCACATAAAATCTGGAGCTAACATTAGGTATGTTTGCTACTGCTTTACCAGCAACCTTAGCAGGAGCAAGAACTTTTCTCATAGTTGCTCCAGGAGCCATTGCTAAAATTCCTGCAGCTCCTAACCCTATACCAAGACCTTGAGTAAATTTTCTTCTTTTTAGATCTATTTCTTCTCGAGGTTTTAGTTGTAGTTCCATCTGACCTTTGGGAGGAGGTGTTTTGCCTACAAAATATCTTAAAAGTGGTGGTGCTCCTACTAATGCGCCCATGATCCCTGCACCTAGAGTGTTGCCTTTTTTATATTCTCCTACTGCATCACCAGCTAGTGCAGCACTTTCAGTAAGAGCAGCAGCAGTACCTACACCTCTCGGCAAAGCACCTGCTCCAAGAGTCATGGCAGTCAAAGCTGTATCTAATAAACCAAAATCAGATATGCCATGTCTTAACATGTCAGAAAAAGGTCTACTTGTTAAATCTATATCAGAATCATATGGTGCATTAGCATAACCATAAGTTCTATCTAGATACCTCTGGACTTTATCTTCTTCACTCATGCCAATCATACTTTCGGCAAAGTGTTTTCCAGTTCTACCAAATTTATCTAGAGCTAAACCTCTTACTTTATCTCGCCAAGACTGAGGTCCATGACCTGCGCTCATTTTGGGTCCAGTGTCAGCGTCCATTCTTTTAAAACGCTCTGCTAGTTCTTTAGGAAAAGTGGTGTCAAATTTATACTTATATCTTTCTTCAAACTGTTTTCTTATCGCATCTTCTTTTTGGAAGTATTTTTCGTTTTCGTCGCTCATTTTTCTTTATTGAGTATCTTACGGATTTTATCTGCTTTTTCATCAGCTGTGTCTGCGTGTAATTCGCTATCTACAACTTTCTCTAATTTTAAATAAGGAATCCTCTCGTTCGGTACGTATCTCCATGTATAACCTTCTTCACCGTATACACCAAAGACAGTTTGATTTAAACCTATTTTTATTATCATTGCAGTTTGGTCTTCTAGTAATACTTTATCACCTTCATCAAACGGTGAAAATAATCTAAAGAATAGACCTTTCATAAAACTTACTGCGTAATCTTTTACAGCTAGACCAAGAAGCATGGTCAATAAGAAACCGATAAATTGTATGTAGAAGTCGTTTAATTCTATTTCAAACATGGTCATGTCGTACATTAGTCATCAGAAAAATACTTTCTCAATCTTTTCAAGTTTTGTTCTAATTTGTACGGATCTATTCTTTCTGCTACCTCATCAATAACTTTGTCGTCTATTTTTCCCGTAGATTTTCTTATTTTCATGAGGTCGTCATTTAACACAATCATTCTTTGAATAGGATAATCCACACCTGTGCCTTTTGTCATATTGAATATTAAAGAACCTACTCCTTTTTTCTGTAAAGCATCACTTATTTGAGGATCAAAGTTTTTAGGGAAATACAGCTTATTTGGATTTTCCATAAAGTTTAGTATGTCTCTAGCTTGAAACTGTGACGGTGTTACTGATTCTAAACGAGCGTTTTTACCAGGAGCCATACCTTTGAGCATGGTGGCTATACCGAAAGGTAAATTTTCTGCATCATACATACCCTTAGGGTTGACGTCTACAGTGTACACTTTACCAAATTTTTTGCCTTTGTTTGCATATGCAGCTGCATCTGTAAAATCGTCGGTGAGGTATACTCCGCCTCTTTGCATTGATGGGTTAAGAACGTTCGGCATACCTTCTACCTGTTTGGTAAGTTTTGTTATACCTTGGTTGAGTGAACCATGGAGCATGGGCTTTGCTTCGTTTAACACAAACTTACCAGCTTTGCTCATGGGTGCTGCTCCAGGAATAAATTCAAAACCTGCAAGAACCTGATCGCCTAGCGACGCATCAGGTGATAACGTCATAGCTGATACACCAGGAATGAGAGAAGCTACACCTTCTAGTTTATTTAGAGTTCTGTATGATTTCCTTGGGTCAATGCCTAAGTATTCCTCAAGTGCTAAAGCTATTTTATCTTTTCTGGTTGGTTTGATTCCTACTACTGCCATAATTCAAAAGTAAAAAAATTTTGCAAAAAAATTTTTGCAACATCTTGTATAACGTCGAATGATATAGGGTATATGGGGAAAAGTAAATCTGTACTTAAATGTGACTTAAAATCCTACATGGGTGGGTGGGAGGGTGCAGGCACGCTATAAGGGGGG
>CENG01035754.1_pt1 | contig 15557 bp, 12 predicted proteins | sample 530131 | NCBI WGS metagenome assembly CENG01 (sample SAMEA2591057, study PRJEB7988) | marine metagenome | biome: marine biome (ENVO:00000447); feature: surface water (ENVO:00002042) layer; material: saline water (ENVO:00002010), including plankton (ENVO:xxxxxxxx) | depth 5 m
TGAAGGCGTTCTTGGAGCAGAATCCAGTTCGCTCATTCAACAGTTTTTTGCAGAAAAAAGGAAATAAAAAAAGCGCCACAAAGGGCGCTTTAACAGTCTACATATATATTTTATAAAAGCTTAATCTGAGAAGCTTGCTTCCCTTTCTTACCTTCTTCTTCTACATACTCAACTTTGTCACCCTCATGGAGTGTCAACCCATCAAGGGCTGTAACGTGAACAAATACATCATCACCTGACTCATCGTTCGTAATGAAACCAAATCCTTTGGATTCATTGAAAAATTTAACTGTACCAGTCATTATTAATATTTACAAATTTGACGCAAGTTACATCAATTAATTGTGTGATGGTTATTTTGCAGGGATTATTCGTTCTTTTTTTTAGATCGCATCCGCTGCATATTTTCCGGAGTAAGGGTATAGTCAGAAAGCGATTTCCCTTTCCAGCGATGGAAAAGAAAGAGCGGAAGGTAAATAAACACGGCTCCCAAGACAGAAAAACCAATTATTTTTTCACCCATCGCAAAATCTTGAATACGAGTATAAAAGCCAAAGACAAGCCCTCCCAACCAACTCAAAAATAGAATTTTCAAAAGGAGTTTCATTCAGAAGAATTCGGTTGAATATTAAGTCCCAATTCGTCTAGCTGCAGCGGATCAATAGCTGTTGGCGCATCAATCATAAGATCACGGCCACTATTATTTTTCGGAAAGGCAATATAATCACGTATGGTTTCTTTTCCTGCTAAAATAGCAACCAAACGGTCGAGACCAAAAGCAATACCACCGTGAGGGGGAGCTCCGTATTGAAAAGCATCCATCAAAAACCCAAACTGTGCTTGGGCTTCTTCAGGGCTAAAACCGAGAAGGTCAAACATTTTTTGTTGCAATTCTGCATTGTGAATTCGAATAGAGCCTCCCCCAATTTCATTTCCATTTAGGACTAGGTCATAAGCATTGGCTTTAACTTTTTTAGGGTCGGTAGCTAATAGGTCAGCTTCTTCTGGCTTGGGAGCGGTAAAGGGATGATGCATGGCGTGGAAGCGCTGGCTTTCTTCGTCCCATTCCAACAGGGGAAAATCAGTAATCCAGAGTGGAGCAAATACCTTGGGGTCTCGCAGACCCAGCCGTTCGGCTAGCTCCATCCGCAAGGCGCTCAGTTGTCTACGCGTGCTTTGAGCTTCCCCTGCCATTACTAGTATCAAGTCACCAGCTTGAGCGCTAGTTTCACTAGCCCAAGCTTTAAGGTCTTCAGTGCTAAAAAATTTGTCAACCGAAGATTTGAAGCTACCGTCTGCGTTGCATTTGACCCATACTAAGCCAAGCGCTCCAATTTGAGGACGTTTCACCCAATCAATCAGCGCATCAATTTGTTTCCGTGTGTATTCTGCTGCTTCTGGAACAGCAATGCCGACGACCAATTCTTGACTGTCAAAAACTCCAAATCCCTTTCCTTGAGCCATGGAATTTAATTCGGTAAATTCCATCCCAAATCGAATATCTGGTTTGTCATTTCCATACCGACGTATGGCTTCATCGTAGGTCATTCTAGGAAAAACACCAACGTCTTCTCCGAGGAGAGATTGAATCAAGTGTTGGGTGAGTCCCTCAAATTGGTTAAGAATGTCTTCTTGCTCTACGAAGGCCAGCTCACAGTCAATTTGGGTAAACTCGGGTTGTCGATCGGATCGTAAATCTTCATCTCGAAAGCATTTTACTATCTGAAAATATTTATCCATACCCCCCACCATAAGTAACTGTTTGAAGGTTTGAGGGGATTGAGGTAAGGCATAGAATTCGCCTTTATGCATCCGAGAGGGTACCACAAAGTCACGAGCTCCTTCAGGAGTGGACTTGATCAGATAGGGGGTCTCAATTTCAATGAATCCTTCGCCTGAAAGATAGTTGCGGACGGCTAAGGCGACTCTGTGACGAAAAATGAGGCTATCCTGAACAGGTGTTCGTCTAAGGTCAAGATAGCGGTATTGCATGCGGAGTTCTTCTCCTCCATCGGTATCATCTTCAATGGTGAAGGGTGGCGTGCTAGAGGGATTCAGTAAGGTGAGTCGATTGGCGAGGATTTCTATCCCCCCAGTTTTCATATTGGGGTTTTTAGACTCACGTTCAATAACTTCTCCTTCTATTTGGATGACATATTCACGCCCCAATTGTTGGGCCTCTTTGAAGACTCTCCTTGGACTGCGTTCTTCATCAAAAATAATTTGAGTGATCCCATAGCGATCACGAAGATCGACCCACAACATAAAGCCTTTATTGCGCGTTTTTTGGACCCACCCACTAAGGGTTACTTTTTGGCCAACTTCTGAAAGGCGCAAGGCACCACAATTGGTTGTTCGAAGCATAGTAGTATCTAATTCTCCGCTAAGGTATTAAGTTCTTTTGGCTTTCGAAATGCCTGTATTCGTAATTTCAATCGATAGATTAAAAAGAAAGAAGCAGGTACAATGACCAATGTTAGGAAGGTAGCAAAAGTTAAGCCAAAGATCACTGTCCAAGCTAGGGGACCCCAGAAAATTACGTTATCTCCCCCAACATAAATATTTGCATCCCATTCGCTCATCAATGAGAAAAAATTAATATTGAGCCCTGTGGCAAGTGGGATAAGCCCCAGAATAGTAGTGATGGCTGTGAGTAATACAGGGCGTAAGCGAGCAACCCCTCCACCAATAATGGCCTCTTGAACTTCATCTCTAGGAAGCAGTTCTTGAAATGGAATCCCCAAATCTTCTTTTCGTCTTGCAATCAATAGTTGGGTATAGTCAATCAAAACTACTCCATTGTTTACCACTATCCCCGATAGCGAAATTATTCCCATCATGGTCATCATAATAACAAAGGGCATACGGAAGATACTAATCCCATAGAGGACTCCTGTGAAACTCAAAAAGATGGAAAGAAGGATAATCAATGGATTGGAAATGGAGTTGAATTGTAGAACCAATAAGAAAAGAATTAGACCCAGAGCAGTAAACAAGGCGCCTGTTAAGAAATTCATATTGGTTTCTTGTTCTGCAATTTCTCCTGTAAACTCATAGTCGACTTCTGCTGGGAGTTGAGTATACCCTTTGAGACTTTGTTTGATATTATCCACAACCTCATTGGCATTATATCCTGCTAAGACAGCCGAATAAAGGGTAACGACTCTGCGTAAGTCTCTGTGTTTGATTGCGCTAAAAGAAGTAGTGTTTTCGAGCTGGGCTACAGCACTCACTGGAACTTCTTTAATTCTACCTGTGGCTTGATCTCGGAATACGATATATTGATCTAGTAAGATGGCGGTATTTTGGCGCTCCTCCTCATCAAATCGAACATTGATATCATAGTCTTCTCCATTTTTCTTATAAATACCTGCTTTTTCACCAAACAATGCGCGTCGCAGTTGTTGACCTATTTGGCCCGCTGTAACTCCAAGCCCTCCTGACTTCCGGCGATCAATTTCAACTGCCAAGCCCGGTTTGCTTTTGTTCACATCGATTTTAAGCTCCTCCACACCTGGGATATTTTCTAGGTTGAGATAGGCACGTATATTGTTGGCCTCCTGAATGAGTTGATCGTATTTTTCTCCACTGATTTCAATATTGACAGGGTAACCAGCAGCGGGTCCTGCCCCCATTTTTTCAACAGAAATTGCAATACCTGGAAATTTATTTTTTAGTGTTTGTTGTATTTCCATTCGCATGGTCTCTGAAGACAATCCTCGTCGGTATTTAAATTCCGTCATGGTCAAGGTGATCTTGGCTTTGTGAGGCATATCTTGATCTCCACCACGATCCGTTTCAGGGTTTTGTGCCCCTGCTCCGACAACAGCGACATTGGAATCGATCATGAAGTTAGTATCTCCTTCTCGATACTTGTCCTGATCAATCACTTTTTTAACTTCCTCTTCAATGCGTTTTGCGGTAGCATTGGTTTTTTCGATAGATGTTCCCTCAGGATATTCCGAGTAAATTAAAATTTGTTGAGGTTCATTTTCGGGGAAAAATTCAACTTTTGGAGCTGCCAGACCTAAGATAATGAATGAGGAAAAGAGCAATCCTATCGTTCCAAATAGGAAGAAGTAGGGCTTGCGCCCTGTGAGAGCAAATGTCAAAGCACCCCGGTACCATTTTTCCAAAGAGACCAGCGTATTGTCTTGAAAATAGACGGCCCATTTTTTAATAAAAAACTTATATGCCCAGAATAAGGCAGTGGTGAGCAACATAAGAGTTCCTAGGGCGCGAAGTGTACCTACGTTAAAAATCAGGAGTACACCCAGACCGCCTAGAATAAATGTTAAGCGCCACAAACTTTTTTGGGTCATTTCGCGATCACCTACTTCCATGAATCGGGAAACCAAAACAGAGTTAAAGAAAATAGCCACAAAGAGAGAAGACCCCAATACAATTGACAAAGTCATAGGAAAGAAAATCATAAATTCTCCCATTAGGCCTGGCCAAAAGCCAAGGGGTAAAAATGCGGCAATGGTGGTTGCTGTAGAGATAATGATGGGATAGGCAATCTCACCAATCCCTTTTTTAGCGGCTTCGATGGCATTCATGCCATCTTTTTCCATTAGGCGATAGGCATTTTCAATGACAACAATCCCATTATCAACAAGCATTCCCAAGCCCATAATAAGACCAAAGAGCACCATAGTGTTGATGGTATTGCCTAAGAAGTCTAGAACCATAAAGGACATAAACATAGACATGGGAATGGCAAAACCGACGAATAAGGCGTTGCGGAATCCCAAGAAAAACATCAAAACCGTAATCACCAAAAGCACTCCAAATATTATATTATTGGCCAAATCACTTACGATATTTTTGGTAGTATTCGACTGGTCGTTTGAAATCTCAATATCAATGCTGGAAGGAAACTCATTGGCAACGGTTTTGGAAATAATCGCCCGAATTTGTTCAACGGTTTGAATTAGGTTTTTTCCACTTCGTTTCTTAACGTCCAATACCAGTGCTTTTTTCCCGCTGGACCGTGCAAAAGAATTGATTTCTTTTTCTTTGAAACGGATGTTTGCAATGTCACCTAGGTAAACAGTTCCGTCTTGGTTTTTAATAACCACTTCTGCCAAATCCTCTGGAGCTTCAATTTCTCCTAAAACCCGAATATTACGACGCAATCCATCCCCAACAATATTCCCCGCAGAGATGGTGCTGTTTTCTCTTCGAATGGCATTGATAATGTCGTCAAAAGAAACTGTAGCTGCAGAAATCTTCATTAAATCAACGGCTATTTCTACTTCGAAATCCTGAACGCCACGAAGCGCTACTTCTTTTACTTCAGGCATTTGTTCGATTCGATCTTGTAATAATTCACCGTAGTACTTCAACTCTTCTATAGGAAGGTCTCCTGAAAGGCCAATATTGAGAATCGGAATTTCTTCGGAAAGACTAAATTCAAAAGCAGTAGGCTCAATTTTAGCACTATTAAACGTAGGCCAATCGGCCGATGAGACTACATTGTCAATTTTGTCTTGCACTTGGATTTTAGCGCTTTGTTTGCTGATATTTTCATCGAATTCTACAGTAATCAAAGAAAAATTTTCTAAGGAAGATGAGGTGATTTTGACTAGATTCGATACTCCTTTGAGTTGCTCTTCCAGAGGATCGGTGATCAATCTTTCCATGTCTTCGGCGGTATTTCCTGGAAAAACAGAACTTACGAAGACTTCATTGGTATTGATCTCTGGATAGTTTTCCCTGGGCATATTCAAATAGGCTGAGATCCCTAAAAAGAAAAAAAGACCGATTATTACAAAAATGACCGTAGCGTGATCAATGGCCCAAGAGGAGAGTCCGAATTCTTTGAGTTTGGATGATTTTTTCATGCGCTTCGAGCCCTTTATGAATTAATAATTTTGATGCGTTGCTGGTCTTTGGCTAATCGGACCCCTTCTTGAAGGATTCGATCCCCAACTTGAAGTCCTTTAATAATTTCCATGGCATTATTGGACTCGATTCCTGTTTCAACAAATGTTTTTATGGCCTTATATGTATTGGGTTCCCCCTCAATATTCTCTAGCAAAAAGACATAGCTTTGTCCATCTTGGTTTTTCAAAATATTTTTTAGTGGTACCAACAAGGCCTGAGAATTGGTGTAGTCATTTAGTAGAACCTGAGCCGTCATGTTGGGTTTCAAACTCCCTTCTTTATTGTCCAATTCAATTTCTATTCGAAAAGAACGATTGTTGGGATTGATATAGTTTCCTACCAATGAAACTTTTGATTCCCATTGTTTTCTGAGAACAGGAATAGTTACTTTGGCTTCGGAATTGAGCTGGATGTTGGGCAAATGGATTTCTGGAATTTCTCCTGTCACGTGCATTTGATCCAAGTTGACAAAACGCAATATAGGAGTCGCCCCTGGAGCAAGGTTAGCTCCTTTATCGGCGATGATATGATCGACAATCCCATCAAATGGAGCTTTGATGAGGGTTTTGGCCACCTGATCTTTCATTTGCGAAACGCTTTTTTCGAGTGTGTTGTAGTTGGTTTTGGCTTGGAGGTATTGTATTTCTGAACCAATTTTCTGATCCCACAGTGTTTGTTGTCTTTCGAAGGTAGTCTTGGCTAGGGCTAGCTGTAAACGCATTTGTTCGAGTTGATCCTGCAGTCCTCCATCACTTAGTTTCACTAGTGCCGTTCCCTTTTTAACACGCTGTCCTTCTTGAACATAGATAGTTTGTAACAATGCTGGAATCTCGGGGTAAATGACCAAATTTTGATCGGTATCTATGGTTCCCTGAAATGCAACATAGTGTTTGAATTCTTGGGATTCAAGAATCATATCGGTGCCTAATAATAATTTTTTTTCAGCATCTTGACTTCGGATGGCACTGTCTAACTTGTCAATGTCCTGCTTGAGTTGGTTGAGTTCCTTTTGCTTTTTTGTTTTCAACGTTTGTAAGTCGGCCAAATTGCCATTTTTCATAAGGCTGTTAACATCAGCAGGGGCTTCTCCCCCGCATTGGGTTAAGAGTACGAGGCTGAATAGGATAAAATTCTTTTTCATGGTATTTAATTCGCTGTATTGGTGAGGGTTTCAAGATTTGTTTTTGCATCAATAACTGCTTTCATCGATTGCAGAAATTGATTTTGAGTGGTATACAATTGTTGCTGTGCTTGTCGAAGGTCAAAGCTACTGCTAAGCCCCTCTAAGTATTTTATTTGATTCTTTTGTTCAATTCGCTCCGCTAGCGCCAAGTCTTTTTTTGATGTTGTGTAATTCTTTAGTGCTAAATCCATTTCGTTGACGGCCATTTCCAATTCGATAGCCAACCGATTTCGAGTATCTACCAAACGAATCTCGGCTTGTTCTAGTGACAATTTTGCTTTCTGGGTGTTGGAAGATCGAAGCAAGGAACTGAAGATAGGAACTTCCAGATTGATTCCAAAAAGGGAAGACCCAAACCATTTTTGGTCGGGATCTGTAAACGTAAATTCGTTGGAATTTCCTGTATAAGTACCACTGATGAAGGCGGATAGCTTGGGGAGTGCTTTAGATTTTTCATAGCGATAGAGCAATTCTTCTGAAGTGCGATCATTTTCAGCAAATTTCAAATCGAGGTTGTTCTCTATAGTGAGCACCGAAGGTGCATTGGATTCCAACATCTTAAGTGCAACCAATTCTTCTAACGATTGCTCCAATGTTATTCGATTTTCTTCGGGCATCCCCATGATCCACTTAAGCATACTCATCGTAATATCCTGTAAAGTGTTTGCGTAATCAAGTTGAGTGGCTATTCTTGAAAGTGTGAGTTCCAATTGCTCAGCATTTTCTTCTTCTGCCAGTCCATTGGCTATAATTTTTTGAGTTTCCTCAAGTGTTTTTTTGATGTTGGATTTGTTTTTGGCTAGAATGGCCGCATTTTCTTGAGCAAGCAGAACCGTTCCATAAGCATCAATAATTGCTTTTCGAATTTCCAAACTTGTCTTATCATAGCCCAATTCTGAGATTTCTAAAAAAATTTTAGAAGCTTGCACCCCCACAATATAAGAGCCATCAAATAACAGTTGATTCATCCTCACGCTTCCAATCATATTTTGAGTGGTTCCGAAACGCAATTCAGAAAATTCTCCTTCCTGACCTCCAAAAAATTCAGCAGGGACAAGTGAAACAGGGAGTTCCAGAAAATTTTGATAATTGCCAGTAACGCTGATTTGTGGCAACCCAATGGCAATGGTAGCCCAACGTTCTTTGTAGGCTTTCTGAATTTCAAGACTGGCATTTTGAATGTTGGGGTTGTTGGTCAATCCGTATTCAATGGCCGCATCCAAATTGAGGACTGTGGAAGTTTCTTGTGCCGCTCCACTAAAGAATAGAGCTAGGTAGACATAAAATAGGGTTTTTTTCATTGGTTTTTCTGGGTATTATATTTTTCAAGTAGTAGGGTGCCTTTGGGAGTTGCTATAGCACGAACATGGTAATCGAGATAATTCTCAAGAAGTTGATTGGGTTTGTATTCTTCAGCTGGAAAGAGCTCTGGATTGCGCAGTCCTTGCATGCCATTGAAATACAAGCGGGTGATTAATTCAATGTTTATGCTGGGCCTAAATAGCCCCATCTTAATACCTCGTTTTAGACTTTTTTTAAACCCTTTGCCCATAACATTCAACTCCCTTTTTTTGAGTTTAGCATAAATTTCAGGGTAATATTTTTGGAGTTGAAACTGTGGAGATTGACTGGAATTGGCCATGTGTTTAAGAGCTATTTTTTTTATTTGAAATAACCCTTCTATGGGGTTGGTCTCAATTTTTTGAATGTATTGTATTTTTCGAGCAATTTCATCAAAAACAAAATCTACGCAAGCATCGACCAAATCAGTTTTGTTGTCAAAATGCTCATAAATAGTTTTTTTAGAGATTGTTAGCGTTGTAGCGATATCATCCATAGTGATGCTCTTAAAGCCGAACTGGATAAACTTGTCGCTCGAAGTTTCTAAAATCTTGTTTCGCATAGTAATTTCATCGCAAAAATAATTAGGAAACTTTGAATACCAAAGAAGTTTTTTACGTTTTTTCTTCTGTTTGGAATTGTCGTATTTTTGAATTGAATGAAAGCATTAAACGCATCAAAATCTCTATTCCTTGCCTACATGGAGAAGGAATTACCGAGAGAATCCCCACAAAATCTATACGAACCGGTTCGCTACATCATGGGATTAGGTGGCAAACGTATTCGCCCTCTTTTAGCATTGTGGGCTTGCGAAGCTGGAGGTCAACCTCAGGAGAAGGCCTTGCCTGTGGCCATGGCCGTAGAAGCCTTTCACAATTTCAGCTTGATTCATGATGACATAATGGATGAAGCCCCCATGCGGAGGGGTCAAGCGTCTGTTCATCAAAAATGGAATAACAATATTGGTATCCTTTCCGGCGACGTCCTCTTGGTTTGCGCCTACCAATACCTAGCCGCATATGAAGACACCATATTCAAACAATTGACGCAAACCTTTAGTGCGACTGCCCGATGGGTCTGTGAAGGCCAGCAACTCGACATGGATTTCCCACAACAATCAATTGTCAGTCTTTCCAATTACCTAGAGATGATTGAAAAAAAAACAGCTGTGTTACTAGGAGCCAGTCTTAAAATGGGAGCTATTGCCGGAGGAATGAGTTTGTCTGCTTGTGAGTCGTTTTTTGAATACGGAAAAAATATAGGAATCGCTTTTCAGCTTCAAGATGATTTCTTAGATGCTTTTGGCGATCCAAAAACCTTTGGGAAACAACTTGGAGGAGATATTATTGAAAACAAAAAAACATTTCTCTATTTGTATGCCAGCACCCAACTAAAGGGGGCAGAAAAGGAATCACTAGAGGCCCACTACAGAAGTCAGCCCAAAGATGCTCTGAAGAAAATTGAAGCGGTCAAAGCACTGTTTGAAAAAGCCGATGCAATAAAAGCCATAAAAAACGAAATGGAAACATATTTAGATCGAGCTTTTGAAGCGTTGAACACCATGAATCTTGCCGATAATCACAAACAACGCTTTTCGGAATTGGCACATTATTTGGTACAGCGAGAAATTTAGAACAAACGTTTCCAAAAGGCTGAAATAAACCATCGGATTGGGAAAGAACGCATAATAAGGAGGTCTTCCCAAAAACCAGTTTCGTTACTTAGAAATTTGAAAATTCGCTGTACTGGATTTTTCTGGAACATTAAACTAAATAATTCACTGCCTCGTTCGTTATAACGCGCCAAAACATCTAAAAATAGCATATCGTAATACTCAAACTTAGAGGATTGGTGAAATCGATCTAAGGAAGCTTTTGACTTTAAAAATTCAACCAATCGGGCTGTCTCGCTTAGCGTATTTTGAAAGGTGTAGCCAGTACTGGCCTTGGTCCATCCTCCTGCAGTACCAATATGCAATAAACTAGAAGTATTGTGTTGATGAAAAGGGTATACTGTCATGGGGATACTGCCTTGTTCGCGTTCTTGAATTTCGTAGGAAGTGACGCCCAGTCTTTTCAAATAGTTTTTAATAGCCGTTTCATATACCTCTTTAGAAAGCAGTGTGGAGGAAAAAAAGGTGTCTTCCAACAATGCTTTGTTTGCGCTAAATGGCAAGATATACATGAAACGAGTAGCCTTGCTTTCTGGCACATCGAAGTCCATAAAAGTGATTTTATTTGAATCAAAACAAGCATCCGTTGTTTTGACCACCCACCCAACAAAATGTTGCTGCAACACGGGATATTTCTTTTGATTTTTCACAAGGCTTTCATGGTAAATACTCGAAAAAACTTTCTTTCCCACCACGCTTCCTAGCTCGGTTTGGACTAGGGTACTTTCCTGCTGGTTTACAAACGATGAAACACGAGTTTGCACCCATTCCATTTGTGGGTTTTTTTCCAATCGTGGACGAATATGATTGTAAAAATCAATACCACGAATCATTTTGTAGGTGTAGGGCTGAAAATGCAATTCTTGGCGGTGACTTTTGGAATTGAAAAGACCTTGCTCCCACCGATGATATACGATTTCTTCCAAAGGGCCTGACTGTTTTTCCCAAAAAGCCCAAGTACGATCGTTGGTGTTTTTTGGGGCAGCTTCAATTAATAAAACACTATGGTTTTTGAAAAAGGGATCTTGATTGAGTCTGTAAGCAAATAATAAGCCTGCGGCTCCCGCTCCACAGATCACTACATCGTACTCTTTCTTTTTCATAAGACCCTCCAAAAATAGCGAAATAGCCCCAATTCACTGTGCATTTATTACATTTGCGCAAAATGTAATTCTCTTGGAGCCAATATTTGAATTTTTTAGAAACATACCGCCTATATTGGGAGCGTTGTACGCTACGGTATTCACTTGGGGATTGACAGCTCTAGGAGCTTCTTTTGTTTTTCTTTTTCGAAGTATGAATCGAATGGTTCTTGATGGGATGCTTGGCTTCACAGGGGGTGTGATGGTAGCAGCAAGTTTCTGGAGTCTATTAGCTCCTGGAATCGAGATGAGTCCTGGTGAGGGATTTGTTAAAGTGCTGCCGGCAGCTTTGGGCTTTGTTTTGGGAGCCCTTTTTATTTTTGGGTTGGATAAAATTCTTCCACACCTACATATCAACTTCAAAGAAAGTGAAGGAATCAAAACCCCTTGGCACAGAACCACGTTGTTAGTATTGGCGATCACCCTTCATAATATTCCAGAAGGCTTGGCTGTAGGAGTGCTTTTTGGTGGGGTTGCAGCAGGTATTCCAGAAGCTACTATTTCAGGAGCCGTTGTGTTGGCTTTGGGAATTGGGATACAAAATTTTCCTGAAGGAATTGCGGTTTCTATGCCCCTTCGTCGCCAAGGGATGAGTCGATTTAAAAGTTTTTGGTATGGTCAGCTCTCAGCTATTGTTGAGCCTGTTGCTGCTGTCATTGGAGCGGTTGCGGTTACTTTCTTTATGCCCATTTTGCCTTATGCTTTGGCTTTTGCCGCAGGAGCTATGATCTTTGTGGTTGTTGAAGAGGTAATTCCAGAAACCCAATTGGATAACTACACAGACATAGCGACTCTTGGGTTTATCGGTGGTTTTGTAGTTATGATGACATTAGATGTGGCCCTGGGCTAATCTTTAGTAAAAGAGTTCCATCCTTGGGCTTCAAGAGGAATCGCTTGTTCCAAACCATTAATTAAGTAACACGCTTCTTGTTTGTCAGTAAAATGACCAATAATACTGAGCCATGGATGGTTTTTAACTTTGTCATATGCAGATTGAGGGACGGCCATAAGCAATTCATAATCCTCTCCACCATTTAACACGACCATACTGCTGTTTAAATTAAATTCATCGCATATCGAAATGACCTCTGGATCGATGGGAAGTTTTTGCTCATAGAGATGACAGCCCAATTGACTTTGCTTGCTAAGATGACGTATTTCTGAAGATAGACCGTCACTGATATCGATCATGGCATTGGGAACCAATTCCCATTCTTCGAGTAATTCTATGACATCCTTTCTGGCTTCGGGTTTCAGTTGGCGTTCGATGCTATAGGTATAGGATGACAGGTCAGGTTGGGATTTTGGGTTTACTTTAAAGACCGCTTTTTCTCGTTCTAGGATTTGGAGTCCAGCATAAGCACCACCTAGATCTCCACTCACGACAAGCAAATCATTGGCTTGAGCACCGTTTCGCTTTACGATTCTGTCTTCCGCCGCCTGTCCTATTGCAGTTATAGAAAGTGTCATGCCGCTGGTAGAGCTCGTGGTATCACCACCGACCAGATCTACTTTGTAGTTGCGACAGGCCAAATGGATTCCTGCGTAAAGTTCTTCTAGTGCTTCTAGAGTAAATCGATTGGATACGGCAATTGAAACAGTAATCTGTGAAGGCACTGCATTCATGGCGTAAACATCTGAAAGGTTGACTACAATCGCTTTGTAGCCCAAATGCTTTAACGGCATGTAAGACAGGTCAAAATGAATGCCCTCCACCAACAGATCGGTAGTTACTACGGTAGTCCCATCGGAATAATCACATATGGCGGCATCGTCACCAATTCCGAGTTTCGAACTGGAATTTTGCAATTCAAACGCTTGGGTGAGTTGTTCTATCAATTGAAATTCCCCTAATGAATCTAAGGAAGTCCGAGCTGGGCTTTTGTTTTCTAACATAAGACAAAAGTATGACCCTTTTTTGTAAGTTTGATTCCCAACAAGACTGAATCATGAAAAAACACAACCTACTTTTCCTTCTTTCCGTTTGTATAGTATTGAGCTGTGCAAAAGAAGAAGATTCTCTTGGAGAAACGTTAGACAATCAGATTCTTTCTCCGCCCCTCGTTGAAGATATAACACGTTTTATTCCTTGTGAAAATGGTTTTGCTGGGGGATATCCCTGTAGCGGTTTTGACTTATATGCGCACATGGATTTGGAAACTTTCCAATCTTCAGGAGGCAATGATAATTGGGGATGGACCGATATACAGACAGGAAAAGAGTATGTCTTAGTTGGTCTAAAGGAGGGTACTGCATTTGTGGATATCAGCGATCCCGAAGAACCCCTGTATTTGGGTAAGCTACCCACAGCAACAGAACCCAGCATTTGGCGCGATATAAAAGTGTATCAAAATCATGCGTATATCGTGAGTGAAGCAGCCAATCACGGCCTTCAAGTATTTGACCTCACTCGCTTACGAGGGCTCACTGAAACAGGTCAAACATTTAATGCCGATCATCGTGATACTAGTTTTGGCAATGCACATAATATTGCTATAAATGAAGACAGCGGGTTTGCTTATGTGGTGGGATCACAACAAAACCAAGGAGGCCCCATTTTCTTTGATCTTTCAAACCCAACACAACCCTTGGAAATGGGAGGATATGCCCTTGATGGATATGCCCACGATGCCCAAATCGTTACCTATCAAGGAACCGATAGCGAATTCATGGACCGGGAAATATATATGGGCTCACATAGTGATGGAGAAAGCTACTTCAAATTAATTATTTTGGATGTGACCGATAAGGCAAACCCAGTGCGACTTAGTGAAATCTCATACGAAAACTATGGCTATACTCACCAAAATTGGATCTCCGAAGATCATCGGTATATCTTCTTAGGTGATGAGGTAGATGAATTACAATATGGCGGCCCAACACGAACTTTGGTGTTTGATGCGGAAGACTTGGATAATCCTAGGCTTCATTATGAATACGAAGGAGTTACCAATGCTATTGATCATAATGGGTATGTTAATGGAGATTATTATTATATGGCCAACTATACAGCTGGGCTTCGTGTAATTGATGTGGCGAATATTGAGGAAAATCAAATGGAAGAGGTTGGTTTTTTCGATACCTACCCCTCCAATAATGCAGCTCAATTCAATGGGGTGTGGAACGTTTACCCTTTTTTTGAAAGCGGTATCATTGCCATCAATGACAGTAATAACGGTCTTTTTTTGGTTAAAAAAACGGAGTCCGATCAATAGTAAGGGGGCTTTGTCTGAGGCCTACGAATTCAGTACCTTTTAATTCATGATTCGACAAAATAGATTATTAGGATTTTGTGGATGTCTTCTTATGTGTTGTTTTAGCTGTAAAAAACAGACTGAAACAATGCAAGAAGAATCCTCTACAGTTCATTCGGAGGTGTATAGTTATGGAGGATCTTTAAATGAAATAGGGAAAGCTGTTGTAGCTACACCTGATGGGGGTTTCGCAGTCTTGGGATCCGCTCAAAGTTTGGACGGTGATTTGGAGGGGAAAGGGGATGATAGTTTTGATTTTTGGTTATTGCGTTTTGATGCTCAAGGGAATCTACTATGGGAAGAAACCTATGGTAGTTCTGGAGACGACCGAGGAACGGATCTGGTCCTTCGACCAGAAGGGGGGTTCGTTTTAACGGGATCTCGTGAAAGCACCATTGATGGGATAGAAAGCAGTAATTTATGGATCTTGGCTGTGGATGAAATGGGGACCTTACTATGGGATAAAACATTCGGCTTTGCCGGTACTGATTTCGGGACTTGTCTGGTCGCTACACCAGATGGGGGATATGCAGTAACAGGGGTATTGGATGTTACAGCTTCGCAAGGACAGGGGAATAAGTTGCGTAAACATGCAGGAGGAGATTACTGGGTATTAAAATTGAACGCAGAAGGCGAATTGATTTGGCAAAACTATTTTGGAGGCCTTCAAACAGACACCCCTTTTGCGATTGCTTTGGCTAGCGACGGAGGCTTCTTCGTAGCTGGAAGCTCGGACAGTGAGGATAGTGATATTTCTGAAAACCGAGGAAGTTATGATGCCTGGTTGGTCAAGTTAAGTGCAAATGGCCAACTGCTTTGGGAGCGGAGTTATGGAGGCAGCCAGATGGACACTGCTTACGACATGGCGGTTAGCGAAAATGGAAATATTGTTTTAGTAGGGGATACACGAAGCAGCGACCAACAGATTTTGCAAAACAAAGGGGGTGCAGACCTTTGGTATTGGAGACTCAATGCGGAAGGGGAGCTCATCGAACAGAAAACTTTTGGCGGAAGTGATTTTGATGTTGGCCGATCTCTGCACGCACTCAGCAATGGGTTATGGTTACTATCGGGAA
>CENG01107782.1_pt1 | contig 15430 bp, 13 predicted proteins | sample 530131 | NCBI WGS metagenome assembly CENG01 (sample SAMEA2591057, study PRJEB7988) | marine metagenome | biome: marine biome (ENVO:00000447); feature: surface water (ENVO:00002042) layer; material: saline water (ENVO:00002010), including plankton (ENVO:xxxxxxxx) | depth 5 m
ATTTATAATATACACCTGCTGTATAATTATTTCAAAAATGAAACTTAATAATCTCGACTTAAACTTGCTTGTTGTATTTAATGCCATATACACAGAAGGCAGCTTAACAAAAGCAGGAGAAATTGTAGGCATCACACAACCTGCTGTAAGCAGTGCCTTGGCAAAATTACGAGATTATTTTGATGATCAGTTGTTCATTCGTGTTGGTCAAGGGGTAAAGCCAACTGCAAAGACCGAGAATATCATTATCCATGTTCGGGATGCTCTTTCCATACTGCAAAAAAGTCTAGAAAAACCTGAATCTTTTGATCCTGCAACTTCAAGTCGCACATTTAGATTGGCACTTAATGATGTCACCGAAGGTAGAATTTTGCCCATACTAATGACCAAAATTCATCAAAATGCCCCAAACGTTAAAATTTCAAGTTATTACACCAATCGTGATAAAATGCATCACGCTCTAGCAGCCAATGAAATTAATTTCATTGTTGATCCATTCCCGCCATCTGAAACAGACATCACAAAAGAATTAGTTTTTGAAGATGAGTTTGTTTGTGGCTTTAGAAATGATCACCCACTTGCTTCTGAGAAGGAACTAACAATTGACCAATTTCTGGAACTTGATCATATCCACATCTCAGGTAGAAAAATCGGTGGAGCCTTGGTCGACAATGCTTTATCAAAATTGCAGTTGGAAAGAAAAGTCACCTTGCGAGCCCAACATTTTTTAGTAACACCAGAGATCTTAAAAAATACCGATATGGTTTTAACTTGTACAAAAGTTTTTGCTAAAAAACACAAGCTTGGATTTAAGGTTTTGCCTTTTGAAGTAGCACCATCTCAATTCTTTTTGGCATGGCACGAAACCAATGATAACGACCCGGGACATATTTGGTTAAAAGACCTTATTAAGCAAGCTTTTAAAGAAGCCAAGCTTTAATTTATTCTATCTATTCTGGCTATATTTTTCTTTTTAAACGTTTAAAATATCAAGCACGGAAATATCATGGGCTTTTTCAATAAACTTAAAGAACTAAAGTACAGAGAAGAGATTGGTCTGGTTGAAGAGTTGATTCAAAACAACGCATGGATCAATGAGCCAAACATTGAAAAAAATGCAGTGCAAATTGTTCAGAACTGCAGAGATGATAGAAAAAAAACAAGGCTGGACAACTTTTTTTTAGAGTACGGCCTCAGCAATCAAGAGGGAGTAGCTCTGATGTGTCTTGCAGAATCTCTTTTGCGTATTCCTGATAACCGGACTTGCGATGAAATCATCGAAGAAAAAATTGGTGGAAAAAAATGGCTTGAGCACTTAAATAGCTCTCCCTCAATTTTTGTTAATGCAACAACTTTTGGATTGTTTCTAGCTGAACAAGTAGTTGAGCTTGATAAAACAATCACAGGCAACCCTCTTTCATGGTTGAGTGGTGTGACTTCTAGAATTGGTGATCCTGTTTTAAGAGAAGCCATTAAAAAAGGGATGGAAATCTTAAGTGAGGAGTTTGTTTCAGGAATCGATATCGATGATGCTCTCAGAAAATTTAATTCACCTAAGTTGCCATGTTCTTTTGATATGTTGGGTGAAGCTGCACGAACGCAAGGTGACGTTGATTTCTTTTTTGATGCATATGAAAAAGCAATCAAAAAAGTCGGTGAAAAAAATGCTCAATTAACAAACTCATTCCACGAAATCTCAATAAAGCTATCGGCAATACATCCAAGATACGAGGCGGTTAAAGAAACAAGAGTTTTAAATGAGCTCTACGATCGGGTGCTTGAGTTGTCGAAGCAAGCTGCTATCCAAGAAATAGCTCTAACTGTAGACGCTGAGGAACAGGATAGACTGGAGTTAAGTCTCAAATTAATTGAAAAATTGGCACAAGAAAAAAGCCTTAAAGATTGGAGTGGACTAGGTTTAGCAATCCAAGCTTATGGGAAAAGATCATCGGAGGTTGTTAATTTGATTGATGAACTAGGAAGCAATAGAAATGGCATGATGATGAGGCTAGTCAAAGGAGCATATTGGGACCAAGAAATTAAAATTCATCAGACAAAAGGTGCTCCAGATCTTCCAGTATTTACCTCTAAATCCTTTACGGATTTAAATTATTTGCATACAGCAAGACTCATTGCCCACTCAAAGAATCTAAGACCATATTTTGCAACCCACAATGCTCATACCATTGCAGCAATAATGGAGCTATATAAGGGAAGAGTTGATGATTTTGAATTCCAAAGAATTTATGGGATGGGGGATCTAACTTATCGCAATGCAGAAAAGATTTATAATAGTTTTCCTGTTACAAGGATTTATGCTCCTGTTGGATCCAAGAAAGAGTTACTGCCTTATTTAGTAAGAAGATTGCTTGAGAATGGTGCAAATAGCTCTTTTGTAAATAAGTATTTATCAAAAGACATTCCTGTTTCCGATGTAGTGAAAAACCCTATCTTGATTGCCGATGAGAATCTTGAGAATAAAAACTTTTTATCAAATGTAAGAAGACCTGATCAAATCTTTGATGATAGAGCAAATTCCAAGGGCTTTGATTTTGGTGACCTGGCTGATATCAGTGATTTAAAATTAGGTATGAAAGAATTTGAAAAAGAAACCTTCCATGCTTCGTCCATCGTTAATGGCGTCCTTCATGAAGGTAAGAAATTAGGCAGAGCTGCTCCATTTAATCCCAACAAAAAAATTGGAGAAGTAGCATACGCCGACCAACAAATAATAGCTGATCTAAAAACTTTAAAACCATCAAAAGAATGGTCTGAAATACCACTTGCTGAAAGAAAAAAAGTTTTAGATTTAGTGGCTCAAGCTCTGTCAAAAAATGAAACAAAGCTTTTTTATCTCCTAGCAAATGAAGCAGGAAAAACTCTGAAAGATTGTGACGCCGAAGTTCGAGAGGCAATAGACTTCATCAATTACTATTCCCTACAGAGCGATAATTTATTCAAGGCGTTGAAGCTTCCTGGCCCTACTGGGGAAAATAATTTCTTAGAGCATGCTCCAAAAGGAAATTTTTTGTGTGTGAGTCCCTGGAATTTTCCTTTAGCAATTTTTGTGGGTCAAATTTCAGCAGCACTGATAACAGGAAACAATGTTATTGCCAAACCAGCAGAGGATACTTCTTTAATTGCTTACGAAGTTGTGAAAATGTTCTATGAGGCGGGAGTGCCTCAATCCGCTCTACATCTTGTTATCGCAGAAAAAGACATCAGTAATGAATTGACTAAGCTAGAGTGGCTTGATGGAGTTGCTTTTACAGGGTCTAGCGCTGCAGCCAAACAGATTAACCTTAACTTAGCTAATCTGGATGGCCCTATCAGAACATTGATTGCTGAAACAGGTGGTCAAAATGTCATGTTCGTTGACTCTTCAGCTCTTAAAGAACAGGTAATAGACGACATTTTGAGATCGTCTTTCTTAAGTGCAGGCCAAAGGTGTAGTGCTCTTAGAGCTGTATATGTTCAGGAAGAGGTTGCAGATGAATACTGGAACTATTTATCAGAAGCTATGAATGAACTTTCTATTGGTGATCCCAATCTGCCTGAAACTGATATAGGCCCAATTATTAATGAGGTGTCTTTGAAAAAATTATTGGATCATAAAGCCAGAATGGAGAAAGAAAATAAGGTGATAGTTGAAGTTGCAAACAAAATTTCAGATCAGGGATATTTTTTCAATCCAACAGCCATACAAATTGATGCAATCAGTGAAATAGGCGGTGAGAAATTTGGGCCCATTCTTCACTTTATTCGTTATTCGGCATCTGATTTGGATCGAGTCTTGGATGAAGTAAATGAGACAGGATATGGTTTAACTATGGGTGCACACACTAGAATACTCGAAAAAGCTCGCAAGATATTTGAAAAAGGAAACGTTGGGAATTTTTACTTAAACAGAGATATTGTTGGTGCAGTTGTGGGTGTTCAACCTTTCGGTGGCCAGGGCCTTAGTGGTACTGGGCCAAAAGCAGGTGGTCCAGATTACTTAAAGAGTTTTGTGAATGAAAAAACATTTACTGATAATGTAATGGCAACTGGTGGTAATATAGATTTATTAAATAAAAATAATGAGTAAACATGAATAAGGTTTTTTTATTTTTAACTGCTTTGGTTTACCTCTATCTTGGGGGGTGGGCATTGTTTTTTCCTGCTGGCTTTGTTGATTCGGTAGGTTTGGCTATAACTACCAATGTTGGTAGTGGCGAAATTAGATCGTTGTATGGCGGAATCAATTTTCTAATTGGGTTGTTTTCATTACTTGCTCTAGTTAAAAGTAAATATGAGTCATCATTCTTCAAGATTCTTTTATTTGTAATCACTGGTATTCTGCTAGGCCGGATTGTTACATTCATTTATGGAGAATTTGATTCCGTATTTTTGTTGTATTTTACCGTCTTTGAATTGGTTTACTTTGTTTTCTTACTAATAGCTTTGAGAAAGCAGGAAAGGAGAATATTTTAATGCCTGAAGGACTAGTTTTTGGCTTAGTTGATAATGGCATTCTGGCTTTTACAACCCTAATTGGCATAGACATTGATAAATACTTTAAAGGGTCAGGTATTCATGGCGCCATCTATGGTGCTTTGTTGGGCAATAGTTTGTCAGATTTTTTAGGAGCCCTCTTAGATTTTCCACTAATGACAGCAATCAATATAACCATAGGATGTTTGGCTATAGTGCCATTAGTTTGGTTAATTCTTCTGCTTAGGAAAGGCTAGACTTAAAGCTTACAAATGCATCTTTAAAGTGCGCTAGTTCATAACCAGCGTTGCTTGCCTTGCTAATTATATCAACGACTTCTTTTGTGTAGCAGCTAGCAAAGGCCCATAGAGTTATTGACCTTGTACCTGTTCGACAATAGGCAAATACTTTTTTATTGGTGTCTAGAATTTCTTTAGTTCTTTTTATAGTTTCGAAATTAATATCTCCAGGAACTATTTCAAGATCTATAAACTCTAAACTCTTTTTTTGACACTCATTGGATATTTCAATTTTAGATGGTTGATTGGACTCTTCGCCATCAGGCCTATTGCAAACAACGATATCAAATTTGTCTTTTGATAAGCCATCAATATTTGATGGCTCTATTTGAGGAGATACATAAAAATTCTCAGAAACTTTTTTCATCAATCTTTACCAAAAACTGTTTAAAGGCTTCTTCTCTTACAGGGCCGTAACCTTTAACAGCCTCTGAGCAATCTAACAGCCTATTTAGCTTTGTTGTCTTTTGCCCTGCAGTTAGTGAGCTAAGTTCAGCTAACCTGTTAAAGAAGATATCTTTATGTTGAAGATCTCTCTTTCTATCTCCACTCATACTTAGCGGATCAAAAGCTGTGCCTCTTAGGAACTTAAGTTTGGCTAAAATGTGGAATAAAGGCATAGCAATAAAACCAGGTACTCTATATTTTTTTGGTCTCCCCGTTCTTTGGTCTTTAATGAAAGATAAGAATGGTGGTGATAAATAAAAACTTAAATTGGACCATGAGTTGAATTGGTTATCTAATACATGTTTTGAAGTTTCAATGTGCATTCTTGCAACCTCATACTCATCCTTTATTGCACAAACTCTGTAAGCTTCTTTGATGGCTCTTCTAAAAGAAGCATCGGGTTCAAGTTCTGTTTCTAGAACTTTTTTCAAGTTCCTCATGTGCACAGAAAACTCCTGACTAACTTTGGGATCGTATTTCATTAGCCGATCTTCCCTGTCAGCTAAAACTTCTTCATTAGACAACTTTTCACCCGTGTCTTTTTGCAAGAATTTAAAGATTTCATTTTTTGGGTTATTGATATAAGCTCTGCCAAGTCTAAAACTATATATATTGCTTTCGATACTAATTTTATTTAGCTCGATTGCTGAAATAATGCTTTCTTCTTTCAATGGAATTAAACCCATTTGAAAAGCAGCTCCCAGCATAATCATATTGCCGCCAATTGCATCTCCAGTAAGCTTTTCAGCCATCTCAACCGCTGGCACACCTTCAATACTGTTGGTAGTTTTTTCTATCAAATCAAAAACTTCAGAAGATTTAAAATCAATATCTCTATTGGTGACAAAGTCTGCCACTGGGATAGTATTGGTATTTACTAAGGAGTTAGTTCTTTGATCCGATAGCACCTCTTGTATTTCAGGCTTAGTACCAACAACTGCATCGCAAGCTAGCAGCAAGTTTGCAGAAGCGGGCGATATTTTGTGGCTATATGGTTTATTGTCCTTTTCATACACCTTAATGTGTGACCAGACCGCACCACCTTTTTGTGCGAGACCTGTCATATCTAAGATACTGGAATCTTTACCTTCAATGTGAGAGGCCATGCCAACGATAGCTGAAATGGTTAGAACTCCTGTACCGCCGATTCCAGTAAGCATAATATTAGTTATGCCATCAGAGTCTTGATATTTTGGTTCAGGTAATTCTGATATTTCATAAAACTTACCTTTAGGTTTTAGTTCAGCATCGACAGTAATAAAGGATGGGCAAAACCCATTCAAACATGAATAATCTTTGTTGCATGTTGATTGATTTATTTTTCTCTTTCTTCCAAGCTTAGTTTCCAAGGGCTCGATAGAGACGCAGTTTGATTGTATTGAACAATCACCACACCCCTCACAAACATCCGGATTAATCATGACTCTTTTTACAGGATCATGCATTAAACCTCTTTTTCTTCTTCGTCGTTTCTCCGCAGCACATGTTTGATCAAATACTAGAGCACTTACGCCTTTGTATTTACTTAACTCTTCTTGCTCAACAATGATGGCATCTCTGTGCAGACTTTTAACGTATTTTGAAGTTAGTTTGTTATATTTTTGAGGCTGTTGAGATAGTATTGATATCCTTTTAACACCCTCAGCAAGAAGCTGTTTTACAATTCCATCGACGTTCCAATTGTCTCCAATTTCTTGGCCTCCCGTCATAGCAACGGCGTCGTTATAAAGTATCTTATATGTGATATTTACATTAGCATCTAGTGCTGCTCGAATTGCTAAGATTCCCGAATGCTTATAAGTGCCATCACCTAAATTAGCAAAAACGTGTTCCTCTTTTGAAAATGGTGCCAACCCTATCCAAGGCGTTCCTTCTCCACCCATTTGTGTGAAAAATTCAGTTCCCTTTACAGTGTTTACTGCCATGTAATGGCAACCAATTCCAGCAAGTGCTCTTTTACCCTCAGGTAATACTAAAGATGTATTATGTGGACAGCCTGAGCAGAAAAAAGGCTTTCTAACAACCGGGGAATTGATTTTTTCTTGTTCTGCATTTCTCTTTTTGAACCATTTAAGCCTCTCTAATAGTTCTGGATCTCCACTTAGAATGTGTAACCTTTTGGCTATGGTCTCTAAAATGGTTTGCAGAGGCAGGTCGTTTTCAGCAGGCAATAACCATGATCCTGATTCATCTTGCTTACCAATAACCACTGGCCTGACATTCTCTTTCCAGTTATATAGCTGCCATTTAACCTGATGTTCAATTAATTCTCTTTTTTCTTCAATAACAAGAACATGTTCAAGTCCCTCGCAGAACTCTCTTATTCCCTCAGGTTCAAGTGGCCATGGCATGCCAACTTTATACAAACAAAGTCCAAGACTTTCAGCTTTTGCTTCATCAATATTTAACCATCTTAGAGCTTCTCTAACGTCGTTGTAGGATTTACCTGTTGTAATAATCCCCAGCTTCGCACCTTTATTTTCCCAAATAACTCTATCTATGCCATTAGCTCTAGCAAACCCTTGAGCAGCAAAGCCTTTAATTCTCTGCAATCGATAATCTTGTTCTCTAGGAGTATCTGAATAAAGAATATTTCTATTTACCTCTGAGTATTCACCAAGAAAATCTGCACTTGGAATAATGATGGGTAAATTCTCAATAGCGGTGTCGTATGTCTTACCTGAATCTGCAATATCAGAAACCACTTTGAAACCAGTCCAACAACCACTGTACCTACTCATTGCAAAACCCAGCAATCCATATCTAATTATTTCATCTATGCCTGCAGGATATAGATATGGCATGAATGCACTCATAAAGTTGTGGTCAGATTGGTGAGGAAGTGTTGAAGACTTTGCACCATGATCATCTCCAGCTACAGCAAGCACACCACCATATTTTGAAACACCAGCAGCGTTGGCATGTTTAAAGACGTCCATAGTTCTATCCATTCCTGGACCCTTGCCGTACCAGATACCAAAAACTCCATCTTTTTTGCCTCTGCCATGAAACTCACCTTGTTGTGAACCCCATACTGCCGTAGCACCAAGCTCCTCATTTAAACCTGGCTGATGATGAATGGAGAATTCCTTTAAGTATTGCTCTGCTCTACTAAGTTCTAAATCGTACCCACCAAGAGGTGAACCTTTGTAACCTGATATAAAGCCTGCAGTATTGAGGTTATTTTTTTGATCTAATTGGCTTTGTATTAAGGGCAATCTAACTAGAGCTTGTATGCCTGTGAGGAATATTCTTCCCTCTCGCTTTGTATATTTATCTTGTAATGAAATTTTTTCGGCCACTGTTTACCCCAGAATTATTATTATAACTTTCCCTGATTTTTTTTGCTGAAATTTATCTTTTTATAGATCGCCGTCTTTCCTAACTTCACTTCTTTGAACTTTAAATTGTTCGCCATAGCGGGCTTCAAGTTTTTTTTGATTTTCACTTATGACTTCAAAAGGATCGAGGCCAAGAGCAGAACATGCGGTAACCCAATACCACATAATATCTCCAAGTTCTCTCTTCATATGAAAGATGTTGTCTTCTGTTGGTGGCTTACCTTGCAAAAACATCTTTTTTACTATTTCTACAAATTCACCTGTTTCACTGGCAAGACCTAATGCAGCTGTCATTAATCTTGCTGACTCGATAGGGGATTTATCTTCAATGTCCTGCATGATCTTTTTTAAAGCATCTAGGTCTAGACTAGGCTCGCTAGTAACTTTCTTTACGAAATCACTGTATGTAGAAAAAAACTCTTTTACTTCTTTGCTCATAACTATGTTATTGAAATGCAATTACTGCATCACCTATCAATTTTACATCATTGTTTTGATCGGTAACTGATAATTCTATTGTCATTAGTCTTTCAGCACTAGTGTCTGTAATTTCTATTACCTTACCAATGCATTTTAACTTAGCGCCTACCTGTGTGATCGAACTAAATCTTACAGAGTAAGATCGAATATTCCTTTGATCTGCAATTGATGTCAAAAACCGACCTAGATAAGCCATGCCCAACATGCCGTGAGCAAAAACATCATCCATGCCTACAGATTTGGCAAAGTCTACATCAATATGAATGGGATTATGGTCACCAGACGCCCCAGCAAAAAGAGCTAGGGTTGTGCGTGAAATAGGATTATGAGTCATTGGTTCTAACATATCTCCAACGCGTAATTTTGCAATTTCTGAAATGCTCATTTAATGCCTCATTATGAAAGTCTGTGTTAGAACCGCCAAAGTTTCTCCTTCAACATTTTTGACCACCATTTCCTCGATACAAAAATCTAAAGCTCCGCTTTTCTTCTGAAAAATATCCACTATCTTCGAGTCAATAATGACCGTGTCACCTGCACATATCTCACCAAAGAATTCAAAGCTTTGAGCTCCATGCAACAACTTTCCTAGTTCTAGACCAATCGGCTCATACTTATCTCTAAGTGATTCTCCTTCTAAGGTTAAGCTAAATGAGTATGTAGGAGGTGCCAGGATAGATCTATACCCTTGATCTTTTGCAGTATCTTTATCAAGGTAAATAGGATCAGTTTCTCCGATAGTTTGAGAAAAGAATTTTAGTTTGCCTTCCTCGACATTAACTGTTTTTGTTGGAAAAGAATGTCCTATGAATTCAGGATTAAACATCTTAATTTATCGATTGGTAAAGAGTCACAACACATGCTCCCCCAAGGCCTAGGTTGTGTTGCAAGCCTAACTTAACATTGGGAACTTGACGCTCACCTGCATTGCCTCTTAGCTGATTAACCAACTCATAACACTGTGCCAAACCTGTAGCACCAAGAGGGTGTCCCTTTGAAAGCAATCCCCCACTTGGGTTGGTTACACATTGTCCACCGTAGGTATTTTGTTTATCAATGACAAATTTTTCTGCTTCACCTTCCTCGGCAAGCCCAAGAGCTTCGTATGAGATAAGTTCATTTGTTGTGAAGCAATCATGCAGCTCGCACACCTTAATATCTTTTGGTGAAATGCTTGCTGCCTCATAAACCTCTTGAGCAGCTTCTTTCGCCATATCATAACCGACCACTTTTCTCATATCATGATCTTCAAATGTCGTGCTGTAATCAGTTGTCATGCTTTGTGCAGCAATAGCAATATCAGTATTTAGGTTATTTGCTTTGGCGAAATCTTCAGTGCAGATTATTGCAGCTGCAGCCCCACAAGAAGGCGGGCAGCATTGCAGTCTAGTTAGAGGGTTAAAAATCATTGGAGAATTCATAACCTCTTCTTCGGTTACTTCTTTGTTGAAAATAGCAAATGGGTTTTTAGCAGCATGCTTGCTCGCCTTAACCTTAATTTTTGCCAAAGTATTTGCTGATGTTCCATATTCCTTAATATGCTCAAGCCCAGCACCACCAAAAAATTGAGCAGCCCAAGGGGAAGATTCATCAAACCCTTGCAGGCTCTCCATTTCTTCGTAAAATCGCATCAAAGGATTGGGTCTATCTTCAAAAATAATGCCCAAAGCGCCTGGTGTCATTTGCTCAAAACCCAGAGCTAACGCGCAGTCAACTGAACCTGACTGTACAGCTTGTCTTGCAAGAAATAGAGCCGATGATCCGGTTGAGCAGTAATTATTAACGTTGAAAATAGGAACACCACTTAAACCAACACCATACAAAGCTGCTTGACCTGCAGTTGAATCACCATAGACGTAACCAACATAAGCTTGCTGAACTTTTTGATAGTCCAGTCCAGCATCTTCAAGTGCTGCACGAGCTGCTCTCTCACCCATAAGATGGTAAGGGTCGCTTGCTCCTGGCTTTGTGAAGGGAATCATTCCGACTCCAGCTACTATAATTCTCTCTCCCATACTTCCAACTTTTGTTATTGCTTTATTATAAATATAATAAACACACAGAGCTATAATGAAATATTCTTTAAATCCAGATCGTGAAGACTTAACTCTCCTTCAAACAACGATCGCAAAATTTTGTGAAAATGAAATTGCTCCCTATTACGAAGAGTGGGAAGAAAATGGTATTTTTCCCAGAGATTTATGGAAAAAGTTAGGCACTGCAGGCTTGCTTTGCATAGATATTCCTGAAAAGTATGGTGGTCATGAAGCCGATGCTGAAATGGCTCTTACCATCCCTTGTGGAATCACTTATGCAAACTTTGGTTCGGTAGCCGTTGGATTAAGTGTGCACTCAGACATAGTTGCACACTATATTTTAAATATAGGGACAGAAGATCAAAAATTGCATTACTTACCAAAAATGGTTGCTGGCCAGCTAGTTGGAGCAATAGCAATGACCGAGCCTGGAGCTGGCAGTGATTTGCAAGGCATCCAGACAAGAGCTAGGAAAAATAAAGATGGCTGGGTTATTAGTGGCGCTAAAACGTTTATAACTAATGGTCAGCATGCTGACTTTGTCATTACTGCTGCCAAAACCAACCCAGATGTAAAAGGTTCATCTGGTGTATCGCTTTTTCTGGTCGACACATCAGCAGATGGATTTTCACGTGGCAGGAACCTAGAAAAGTTAGGCCTTCATTCATCCGATACCTCAGAATTATTTTTTGATGAAGTGCTAGTTCCTCATTCTGCGATCTTAGGAGAAGCAGACCAAGGCTTTATAACATTGATGACGGAATTGCCTCGAGAGAGACTAGCTTTGGCATTGAATGCAGTTGCTGCCATGGATTTTATGATGGACATTACAAAGGAATATGTCTCTGAAAGAAAAGCCTTCGGTCAACAGATTGCTAAATTTCAAAATACCAGATTCAAAATGGCCAAACTCCAAACACAACTAATGTTAAATAGAGCGTTTATGACAGAGTGTTTAAAACTCTTTGCTGAGGGGAAGCTGGATGCGGCAACTGCTTCAATGGCAAAATTCTCAACCAGTGAAGCACAATGCCACATGGCAGACGAGTGTCTGCAATTATTTGGTGGTTATGGTTATATGAAAGAATACCCTATTGCTAGAGCATACGCCGATGCGCGGATACAAAAGATCTATGGTGGCACATCAGAAATAATGCTTGAGCTAGTTGCCCGCGATCTTTTTAACTAAAAGTTGGTAGGGATGGAGGGAGTCGAACCCCCACGCCTTTCGGCACTGGAACCTAAATCCAGCGTGTCTGCCAGTTCCACCACATCCCCGACTGAATTGTGTATTTTATATAACAAATGCCAGGATTAAAGCAATAATTGCAAAAATCACCCACATTAATGTTTCACTTTCATTGCCTTTCTTATGGGCCATGTAACCAAGAACCCAAAAGATTACAGGTGAAAACAATAGAAAAGCTTTTCCAATAAAAATTATGCTTGGAATTAGACAGATAATTAAAAAAAATTTAAAAAAAGTTTCATTAAGGAGATTACTCATTTGCAACTCCAGCTTGCATAACCAAAGATTCTTGTATGTCATCAAGTTCTTTAGATAGATTATTTAGTCTGGTGAGTATTTCTGTGACTTTCTGATTGTTTTGAATGCGATACCTATCTATGGCATCCAAATTTTCGCCATTTTCATCTAATATTTGCTTTTGTTTGTTGAGCTCATTCGTAAGCATTGTTATTTTAAGCTGTAGGTCCTCAGCTAATTCAATCTTATTATTAACACTGTCAATCTTGTCTTCTAGGTTGGTTGATTTAGAGCTAAGCTGCCTAATCGATCTATCATTGGCAGCTGACTTATTTTCTTGTTTCTTAATGCTGTCTAAATAACCTTTTCGATGGCCCCATAGCTTTCTAACTTCGGTGTCGATGAATTTAATTTGTTCCAAAACTGTTTGCATATTTTGTTCAGAATCTTCATTGGTTATTGATAATTTATCCTCAATCACCCTTACCTTGTCAGCAATTGAATTAAGCACTTCTTCGTTGGCTTTTCTTTGACCCTCTAGATAAAAATACATGCCTGCTAGTGATGCAAAGACAATCACCAAAATTAAGGCACTGAAAAGTGTTTGGCTGTCGCCACGAGATTTTCTTCTGGGTGGTATTCTGGTTGGTTGGCTCATTTATTCTTGAAAGTTGCTCAGCAGTTCTAAAAACCCTCTTTTATTTGGGCCTTTGGCATTATTATTCGTTAATAATATGCCAGTTATTGGATTAATTGTACCAGTAACAAGGCTTTTAAAGGTTAAAGATGACATTTCAATATCGTGTTCAACCATTGAGCTTACTTGTTCATAAGTGAAAACACTGTTTTCCAATCTTAGTTTCCATACTTCATCTAAGTCTGTGAATTTCACATACTTAGTATCAGCAATCCCGGCTACTTTTGATGGATCAAGCCTAATAGCCATAGTTTCCAAAAACATTAAAACATCAAGCTGTTCTAAGAGGTTGGGTTCTATTTGGCTATCAGCAGTTATGAAAGTTTTATCACTAGTGCTATTAGTTAATTCTGCATAGGTGCTTCTATAAAAGCTTACTGCATTTGGGTTGTAAGCAGAATCTCCAAGGTTTTTGAGAGCTTCAGCTTTTTTTGCAAGAATTAGTTCGTTACCTTTTCCTGAATCGATTAGAAGGTCAGAAATGTAAAGCGCCCATTGTGAATCCTCCTCTGCGAGGGCTTTATCAAGTTCGGAAATTAGTTGCTTTTCAGGAATCAGCCTCAGCAGCTTTTCACCGTACTCTTCTTTTGTAAATGGATATAAATTGGTAGGGTTGCCATCGAACCATCCGAAGTATCCGTTGAATAGATTACGGGCACTCCACTCAATGGTGCCATAAAGTTCAAATAAGTGAGGATCTTGTGCCAGATTTTCTGGTAATTTAATTTTTCTAGCAGCCTCTAACGGGCTGGAACCTGAATTTAAGTTTCGCATCATTTGGTCATGAACATACTTAATAGCATCACGGTAATTTGATAACACTCTTAAAATTTCCTCTTTGCCATTTATGGGTGTGCCGTGACTAGGTATTAATATTTCTGGTTCCAGCGCCATCATTTTTTCTAGGCTGGTATACCATGACTTAAAACTTCTGTATGTCGTGCCTCTTATTGTGTAAATGTTAGGGAATGCTTTGTAGATGTTGTCACCTGGCATCAATGCTTTATATTTCGGTATCCATACAAAAAGCTGATCATCAGTTTCCCCCGGAGCATGAAAAAATTGAATCTCTAACCCGTCAAGATCGTAACTATAGAAGTCGCTAAATGTGATGGTTGGTTTAATGTATCCAGGTGTATCTATTCCAGTTTCAAGCTTAATCCCAATGCCATTTGCTGAAGTTTTGTCTTTTTCTTGGAGAATTGATCCAAACATTTTTAGGGATCTTTTACTGATCAAGTCGCGCTTTATGCCAAAAAAATCTCTTATCTCAGCAACAGTTGTTTCGTGGGATATAACGTTTTCAATTGAAAATTGATCAACAAATGCTTGAGCTCCTAGAGTATGGTCTGCATGAAAGTGCGTATAAGCCAATGTAGTCACAGGCTTATCTGAAGGAATATTTAAATCAGTAATTACTCTGCTTGCAGTCTCAATTCCTCCCATGGTGTCGACAACCAGACTCTCAGAATTGCCCATAACCAAAATTGAATTGGCAAGACCATAACCAACTGCCACTTTGATGTTTTCATGCGGCATGTGAATTTGCTCTCTAAAATCTTGTGCCAGGAATTTTAAGTCGTTGTTTTGATTGGGTGAGCCTAGTCCATCGCTTTTTTGTTCTGAATTATTTGTATCGTCAGCACAGGATGAGAGCAGGATTATTAATAGTAGTGAATATTTTTTAAGCACGGTTTTATTTTAATCAAAGTTATCAAGCAAAGATATTTTGAATTAGACTTATTTTATGAACTTTAATTCAAAGAGTGTCATTGAAAAGCACGCCTATCACCTTCTCAAAGATGGGATTAAAAACCGAGACTCTTTGTTTCATACACTGGTTTTTAGTAATTTTGATGGAAAAAATATCTCTAATAAGATTATGGTGCTTAGAGATTTTAATGCAGCTACAAGGACTCTTCGTTTTCATACAGATTACAGATCGAATAAAGCCAAATTAATAAAAGCAAATAATAAAGCATCTGTAATTGGCTATGACCCTAATGAAAAAATTCAGTTGCGACTGACAGGGATTGCAAAAATAAATTATAAAAATAAAAAAACAAAAGAGGCATGGAGTGACTCTCAAGCAATTTCAAAAAAATGCTATTCAGTTCTTGGTGGATCAAGTCATAAAATTTCTGATCCCAAAAAATACGATTTCCATATGA
>CENG01004280.1_pt1 | contig 15410 bp, 13 predicted proteins | sample 530131 | NCBI WGS metagenome assembly CENG01 (sample SAMEA2591057, study PRJEB7988) | marine metagenome | biome: marine biome (ENVO:00000447); feature: surface water (ENVO:00002042) layer; material: saline water (ENVO:00002010), including plankton (ENVO:xxxxxxxx) | depth 5 m
CTTTGCAAGCAGGATGTCAGCGGTTCGAGTCCGCTATTCTCCATACATAAAGTAGTTGCCTTAGAGACTTGAAAAAAGATTATGATGGTCCGCTTTATGCACCTTGGTATAAAGTCGTTGAGGGTAAAAAACACAACAAAGAATGGTTAGAAAGACATGGCATTTCTAGTACATCCACTCCCACCGAATCCAGTATGGGTGAAGAAGGAGTATCTATACGACCACCAGAAGGGACACGGTGAACTTACGCCTGGTATCTGGATCTCTGTAAAGAGTGTTCAGACCAAGGCACTATACTTTGAGACACTTCTCACCGAATATGGTGCTTTATTTGATAAATTACCATTGAGCGCATTTGTATGGAAAAAGGATTTTGATCCTGAAGACCAATTACCATTAGACGTACTTGAACTTTGGGACTGTTTCGACTATAATATCACCGTAGTTCGGAAACCTATTCTGGGACGTTGCGAGTTCTTTGGTAAGGACAAAAAAATGCACGCAGGAGAGTATGAATTTACGATTGACTCTGCTCATCCAGATCAGTCTGTTATTGACACTAATTTTTCTGAGTTGGATCCCGAACACAAATCGTTCAACGTCATTGCGCTCGATAATGGACAGTTCGCTGCCCAACCAAACAATCGAGTAATCTGGCGAGATAATTCTCTTATCCCAGGGAAACTTGAACAACCCGATTTCAAAGTTTGCACACAAAACTATGCCGTTGAAACAGAACCAAAGTGGTGGACAGTTGGACACACAGACGAGTGGCAGTACAAAACCGAAGACGGTGCTTGAAACATCCTTTGGTGGAACTGTAGAAAAAACTATTCCCGAGAATGCTGAGTGGATCGATGATGTCTTTTATATCAAAAAGACTCGGTTTGGTCTCTTTACATCTATTTTGAAAGAACCTCTTGGTCAGCATTTTATTACTGGTGCAACATACGAAGGAGTTCTAACTATGTCCCGTTGGCATCTTAAATGCCTGCAAGATGGCACTCTCGATGATTACACTCGCACTGTTAATAGTGGTTTAGTTGGAGGTAAACTGTGATGGAAACATATGCACAGCAAAGGAAATGTCGTTTAGCAGATGTCATTTTAGATTATCTCGACGATGAAAAAGTTTCTGCACGTCTCTTGTATGAAGAACTGCTTGCTGAGACTTCCGAAATGATTGACTATCATCAACGCCATGCAAAAAAGTATGAAGAATTCAGAGAACTCATCCAAGGACATAGACTTATCGATTCCTTTGAATCTGATTAATGAATGGCAATCGTATCTTGATGCGTGTGAATCTTTAGACGTAACACCTAACAAGCGTCGCTTCCTTCGATACAATGAATTGTATCCGTATAAATAGACCTGTAGCAAATAGTGTGATTATTCGTGGGAACCCGTAAAATTTCTCAGTTAGATACAATCTCGGATGCTAACCTATCTGGAGAAGCAATTCTTCCAGTCGTTGTTTCCGACCCATTGATTCCTAACCGAAAGGCAAAAATCAATCAACTCTTCCGTGGAGTAACTCAGGGCACAAAAGCTGCTCCTGGACTTTGTTTTGACCTGGACCGAGACACGGGACTATACCAAGCGGCATACGATCAAATCGGTATTGCCTTTGGTGATGGTGGATTCTATATGACTAGAATCGACAATGGAAATGACAGTGCTTCACTGTATATGACCGCTGTTGATGACACTGCTGCAAACGTAGACGTTGTTTTTGCTCCTAAAGGAACAGGTGCTGTTAAGGTTACTGGTAACTTTGTTATCTCTGACCAAGCATTTATTCTTGAAGATGCACAGGGACCTAAAGCACGTTTTGAAGTTAGTAACGTTGGTACTGGCACAAACACTCGTATCTTTACATTCCCTGCTATTACATCTGGTAACGGCACCACTGTTGTTGGTGACGATACTACGCAGACTCTCAGGAACAAAACACTTCTTATTGATGAAGATAACTTAGTCATTACTGATGGTGATGAAGAAGCAATCTTCCAAATTAACTGGGCTACTACACAAGATGCACGTCGTTCTTACTTCTTGCCTGATGCAGGAACTGTAACTACAACTGCTGAACCTACTGCTACTGCTTCTACTTTACTTGATACTAAGTCAGAACAAACTGTTCTTAGTAAGACATTCGTTAATGTAAAATTAGCTACTAACGCAGAAAGTGATACAAACTACGCACAGTTCAACACTGATGCACTGGATGCGAATAGAACAATTACTGTTCCCAACCAGAGTTTGACTCTTGTAGGTACTGAAGCAACACAGATTATATCTAATAAAAGTATCGAAGGTTTGATCCTTCAGGATTCTACCGATAATACTAAGAAGATTAGTTTTACTATTGCTAATCAGAATACTCTATCTAATGAATCGTTTCAATTCCCAGGAACAAACGACCTAAATAACTCAGGTGCAACAAATACACTTGTAACCGCACTTGCAACGCAGACTCTTTCCTCTAAGACTCTTAGTAATCCTATTATTACTTCTCCGACTAATGCAGATGGTTCTGTCATCTTCTCTACGGAAGGTCTTACTGGTCCGAGAACCATCAGATTCCCTGATGCAAATGCGACCCTTCTCTCTACCGAGAACGTAACTCTAGACGACGTTACATTTGGTGCTGGTATCGGCGCTAACAACCTCACTGGTTTGACCAGACAACAACAATTCTTCTTTGCAGGACAATAATTAACAATGGCTAGGCAAGGTATTTTAGCAAAAGCAAAACCAAGCGCAGGAACTAATACGTTGCTGTATTCAGCACCTATTGATTCCTCTGCAAGCACGGTGCTTAATGTTACTGCTCAGGGCGGTAGTAACACAACTTTCGATGTTGCCCTAAAAAATTACGATCAAAAATTAGTGGTCGATGCAAGCACTCACTTGTTACATGAAGGTGATGTAGTTACAGGTTATCGCTTTGCATTGAGCACTGCTATTCCCGCAACGGCTGGTTTGGCATCAGGAACACTATTAACGTCGTCTGACGCTGAATCTACTGCTAGATTTGAATCATTCTATCTTCCAGCATTTACTGAGATTGATGTTCGCGTTAGAGCGATTCGTGCAATTACCTTAGAATCTGTAAGCGGAACTTTGGCAGTCGGTGAAACAATTGTAAAGGGAACTTCTCCTAACACTGCAACCGCTACCATTTATTCAGTTTCTCAAGGATCTGGTAGTACAATCGTTTATGTTGGTCCTTCTACCCTTGCAGGAACTGGAACAGAGTTTGCTGATGGTGATGCACTGACTGCATCTGGTGGTGCAACGGGAACAATTTCTACTGGTGGTATTGCAACTGCTACTAACGATTTTACATTCCAAGAACAAGGTGGAACAGAAAGCCTTTACTTGGGTGATAGCCTTACACTCTTTACAGACAGAGCATATCGTTTTGATGTATCTGACTCTACTATGAGTGGTAGAGACTTTAAACTATCGATTACTGTTAACGGTGAGTATGGTCCTGACAATGACTTTACTCAAACTACTGATAATGGAGTAGAATATACAACGGGTAAAACAACCAACGGAACTGCTGGTTCTACTGGTGCATATGTTCAGTATGATCTGAGTCAGGATTCTGGTTTGAACCAGAACCTGTATTACTATGATGGTGGAACAGGCACTGCTTCAAACTCTGATTATGGTGGTACTGATCGTCTCTTGACAGTCTCTACATCATATGAGTATAGTGAAATCTATGTGTATGATGTTGATGGCACATGGACAAATAACGTTGATGGTTTTGAATTCAACGGAACTACTTACACTGTAAGTTCTCAGACTTCTGGTCCATACGGTTATGTTCGTTCATATAGTGGCACCGACCTTTACATCATTAAAGGTGTAGGTTCTGCTGATTTTGCAGGATCTGATACCTTCCAAGATAACCCCAAAGAGGGTGGTGGTGATCGTGGCACAGTAACTGTCAGCAGTGTTGCTGTTGCTGTTACAGCATTTGAAACACAGGAAGTAATTCGCAAAGATAATGCAATTACTGCTAATACTACAGAAGAAATCAAATCTTTAGTTATTGGTCCTGGTGAAAGACTTATTGTTGAAAATGCAGCAGCGGATTGTTCATTCGTATTGATTGGATTTGAAGATGCATCTACAGGATTCACTACTAGAACTTACTCTGCTACAGCTGTTGCTGGCGCAGCGTCTGGTGGCGGTTGATCTCCCTCATAAATAACTAAAAAAGCAGCGTAAGAAATGTCCCTTACTAGACTTAAGAATATTATTACGTCCAGAACTGGACGTATCATCTATGTCAACCCTGACGACTTCGATGCCTCTGATGCTATTGACAACAGAGGTAACTCTGCACTGAGACCGTTTAAGTCTATCCAGAGAGCATTTCTTGAAGTTGCAAGATTCTCCTATCGAGTGGGTCTGTCGAACGACGAATTCGACGCCTTCTCGATTATGCTGTACCCAGCAGAATATATTGTAGATAATCGTCCTGGTGAAGTTCTGTATACTAATACAGCACCCATTGATGCAAACTCAAACCTTGACTTAACTTCTCCTAATAATGTTCTTCACAAGTTCAATTCTATAGAAGGAGGAATCATTGTTCCCAGAGGTTGTTCGCTGGTTGGCACCGATCTTCGTCGTACCAAGATTATTCCTAAGTACGTTCCTTATCCTACGATCTATGCTGCTAAGGGTATCAATACAGAAGATCAAGTACCTCCCCGCACCTCGGTCTTCAGGGTTACTGGTGGAACATACTTCTGGCAGTTCTCCTTCTTCGATGGTGCTGAGGAAGGTGTATACTTCAAACCTGATAGCACAGAAACATTAGCACCTAAGTTTTCACATCACAGACTCACTTGTTTTGAGTTTGCTGATGGTCTTAATCCTCTTTCTAGGTTAATCTCTGACGGCAGTGTTCCTAACGCAGATTATTCTGCTGTGCCTAACATCTTAGAAAGAACTGACCTAGAGATTTATTATCAAAAGGTATCTAAAGCATTCGCTACAATTCCTGATACATCTGGTGATCCTGCAACTGACCAGATTCAGGCAAGGGTTGAAGAAAACCGTATTGTTGGTCCTATTTCTGATGAGTACAGAGTCCTTCAGATCACAAGAAATGGTCAGACAGCAACGGCGGTTACTGTTGACGAGTTTGATAACCCCAGGGACCATGGATTTTCCGTTGGTGTTAACATTAACGTTAGTGGAGTTACTGGATCTACTGGACCGCAATCCGAACTTGATGCGTCAGTTTACAACGGATCTTTCACAGTCACATCCGCATCTGGTAACGTCTTTACTTACCAAATGCAATCTGAACCGACAGGTAACGCAGTCGGATCAAACATCACTGTAAAGACTGAGATTGATACTGTTGACTCTGCATCTCCATATGCGTTCAACCTGTCACTCCGCTCGGTGTGGGGTATGAATGGTATGAACGCTAATGGTAGCAAAGCAACTGGTTTCAAATCAATGGTTGTGGCGCAGTTCACTGGTTTGAGTTTGCAGAAAGATGATAGAGCGTTCGTAAGATATAATGCTTCTACTGGTAACTATGATGTAGCAACATCTGGTGATGGTGCTCACTTAGATGGTTTTGCTGAGTATCGTAAAGGTTGGGGACACAGACACATTGTCTGCTCTAATGACTCCTTTATTCAGGCAGTTTCGGTGTTCGCTGTTGGATATGACACACACTTCACTGCTGAGAGTGGCGGTGACATGTCGATTACGAACTCTAACAGTAACTTCGGAAACACAGCTTTAAGATCTGCTGGATTCAAAGCAAAATCATTCTCGAAAGATAAGGCAGGCACAATCACTCATATCATTCCTCCCAAAGCATTGTCGGTTATTTCTACAACTGCAACGGGTACTTCTGGCGCATCATCAATTACTCTCGCTAACGATGGTTCGATCAATGGTGTCATTCAAGGCATGAATGTTACAGGAACTGGTGTTGGCGTTGGTGCCACTGTTGGTTCTGTAAATACAAACACTAGAGTTGTTACATTAACTGCTTCAAATACAGCAGCGATAAACGGTAACGTTATTTTTGGCGAAGAAACATCAGTTAACTGGGTAAACATTGACATTCAAAGAACAAAAGTCATCAACCAATCTCTTGCAGGATCTGGAGGATCCCCTGGATCTAGACTCTATCTCTACGGATACACTGTTGAGGCATCACCTCCAACAAATAAAGTCCAAGGTTTCACCGTTGGTGCTCGTCAAGACGGCACGGGCGCTAATGCTGTCGCGGACAAGATTAATTGCTTGCTTGTAGCAAATGGTGCAGCGAACGCTACAACACAATCTGCAACCATCTCCCCATATGGACCTAGTGTTTCTGGTCTAAAAGCAGGTGTTGATGGTTCACCTCTTCAATTTGATAGTTCTACTTATACTATCAACGGTCAGACAGGTAGTGTTGGTGGTTGGTATTTGTCTGTAACAGCAGATGCTGATCCTAATAGTGATACTTATAATAAAATTTACAATACACTTACTACAAACAACGACTATAATAACGTAAACTTTACTCCTACTACATTCCTGAAGCGTATTGCTGATGGTAGAAACCTTCAGGATAGAACGTATCGTATTCGTCTGGTTATTGATAAGGATAAGACTAATCCTCTGCCTCGTGATCCCCTCTCTGGTTATGTAATGCAACCATTGAATAGTGATACGACATCATATAATCTACAAAATACTTTCTACATCTACGATATTGAAGTTGTACAAGAGTTCGAGCGAGGTATTGCCGATGGAATCTACTACATTACCCTCCTTTATGCATCTGTTGCTCCTAGCACAAGTAACTTCAACAACAGGAAGTTCTCTCAAAACGTCAACGAAGTCTATCCTACGTTTGACAGAGACAACCCTGTTGCTGACCCTCTTGCTGCTGTATCCGTCGCTGACAACCAAACTATCGGTCTAGTAAATGCTACTGATGGTGCTACACCACCTGCAAAAGATCCTAAGTTGTCTATCACTAAGGAATCAATTGTTAAGATGCTGACTGATACTGGATGGACACAACCAGGTACAACTCCTGGATATGAATCTGCAACCGCGAGACTATCTAATGTTGAATTGACTGCTCGTGCAGGTGATGAAGAAGAGAGAAAGATTAATATCCGTAATAATAATGATGGAACTGTTTCTCCCGTCCCTGTTGAGTTTAGACGCCACTCGATTCTGAGATCTGGTAACCATACATTTGAATATCTTGGTTTCGGTCCTGGTAACTACTCGACTGCGTTCCCGCAGACTCAGGTAGAAACTTTGAGTGCTGATCAGATTAAGTTCTCTCAGTCGATTAAAGAAGAAGCAGGTGTTGCTTTCTACTCTGGTCTTAACTCTAATGGTGACCTGTTTATTGGTAACCAGGTTATCAACCCTGTTACAGGTCAAATCACAAACGAAGATATTGCACAACTGAATGTTGTTGGTGAAGAGAATACAACTATTGAGACATTCTCTGAGTTGGTTCTTACTGACAAACTCACGGTTATCGGTGGTGCATCTAACCAGTTAGAATCTATCTTCGCTGGTCCTGTTACATTCCAAGGACTAACTACCTTCACAAATAACCTCTCTGCTAAGAAGATTTCGTACTTCAATCAGGATGGCACGGTCGTCAAGCAAACCTTATTGGCACCAGCAGATGCAAATGGACAACCCTCTTTTAATAATATCACGGGATACACTACGCCCGCTGATGGTGATCTTGTTTATAACATTAATTGGACACCAGGTAAGTCGCTTGGTTGGATATACTACGGTGGAGCATGGAAAGAATTTGGTCTCACAGATACTGGTCAGATTAATATTGACACTTTCAATAACAATCAACACATTGGTCTTGGTGTTGCTCCTACAGCTGATTATCGCATAAATGTAAACGGTAGTGCAAGAGTTGATGGTGACTTGGTTGTCACTGGTCGTGGTGGTGTTGGTCCCGACAAATATATTACTAAGACATATACAGGTGATGGAACAACTCTAACCTTTGCTATTTCTACCTATACAGGTGTTCAGCACGTTGACGATTCTGTTCTGGTATTCCTGAACGGTGTTGCTCAAATTGCAGGAACAAATTATACTGTGGACTCTAATGGTGCAAACGTTGTATTCTCTTCTGGAGATGCACCTTTGGCATCGGATACAGTTCATATTCTCGAACTGCCTATCTAAATACTAAGGAGGTTATATAGTCTGCCATGGCGATTTCAAGAATTAGTGGAAATCAGATTTCCACTTCAACCGAAGCAATTATCTCTACATTATCATTCCTGAATCAAACCAGTATTTTGAGGATTCCTTCTGGAACTCAAGCAAATAGACCATCTGGTGTTTCTGTTGGAACAATTCGTTTCAATACAGATCTGGACGCTGCTGAGATTTATAAAGCAGATGATGGAACTGGTAGTGCTGGATGGGCGGCAATCTCTGGTGGTGGTCCTTCATTGGGCACTGATAGTGTTATTAGAACGAACGCTAATACAATTTCAGAAAACATTACAGTTGGACCTAGTGCTGGATCAGAATTTGCAAATGGTATGAGTGCTGGTCCTATGACCATTGGCAATGGTTATACTATTACCGTTGAATCTGGTGGTGCATGGAGTGTTAGATAATGGGTCGCATAAATGTTCAGGCGTTACAAGGAAATTCCCCTGACTTTAAGATCACGTTAGACGCAACATCTACTATAAGTACTGAAGCAGATTTTCGTGTTTTAGGTCAGAGTTATCATCCTATTCCCGCACCTCCTAGTAATGCATTTGCTAAGAGGTTTAGTCCTTTGTATCCATATACGGGAGTAAATAATTCTGATGGATCTGTTCTATTAGAACCTTGGGGAATTAATGCTGTCCGAGCAACAACGTCTGCTGATTCATCAGTAACAGATTCTCCTGTTGGTGGTGTACCATTAAAAATGGCATTGGATGGTAATAATGATCCTTATACAGCAACTTATAACGGCAGTCAGTGGAATATTACTGAAGCAGTAGCAGGAGAACAGTGGACGTTTAGTGTATATGTAAAATCAAATCAAAGTGGTGGCATCGGTGCTCAGTTATACTTATTTGAAGCAAGAGAAAACGGAACATATAGTACTCTATCATCTCAAACATTTAGTAACATTGGAACATCTTGGCAAAGAATTAGCGTAACAAGAACATTTAATCAAAGTGATACAAGATATGTACAAGTTCGTGTAGATGGTTCCCAGAATGGAAACTCAAACGCTCATTCGCTTTGGTGGTCTGGAATTCAACTAAACAGAGGACCACTACAAGGATTTACACCCGATTATGAGATTGATTCTGGTAAATATGCTACTCATGACGATACGGGTTATGTAAGATATAATGCTATTGAAAAAAGAATTGAAGCAAAGAATGAAAGATTAGAATGGGATGTTAAAGCAGGTGAGGCATCAGGCGCAACAGATGTATTTCCCTTAGGAACTCAAGGAAATGGTGGTGGGTTTAGTGTTGCTGAAGGTGCGAATGATACTGCACATCAGAACTTCACTCATAACGGAATGCGAATATTGCATGAAGGTTTGAGATATAATGATGGCGCAAGTGGTGATGAAACATTAGGTGCAACATCAAATACCAGACCATTTTTTGATTATATTTCATCAACTAGCTCTGGCGATTTTGCATTTCACACGGGACATACTAACCCTGGTAATGTTACTTGGCCGCAGTATCTTGCGGTTAAAGTGTCAACTCGTGCTCAAGGTCAGGTGTTAAATAGAATTAGGTGGTTCAAACATACAAATGCCATCGGTAACTGTAACATTTGGGGAACTAATAGAGAAGTAGATCGAAGTAATTTTACTGACACTGCCACTAATTGGACTTTCATAGCTCGTGTACACTTTGGTGGACAAGGTTCTGGTAGTGAAGGTGGTCAAAGATCACAATCTTTCTCTAATGTTTATGGATATAGATGGTATATGATTGAAATGGTTGATATCAACTCATCTGCATTAACATATCCTAATATTGGAAGTAGAGGTGGATGGGCAATGTATGGAGTAACATTCGACAACACATAAAATGAGTCAGTTAACACTATCAGAATTAAGTGGTATTGCCGCATCAATTAATCAAGTTGATGTTACTCAAGGTCATACCTTAGAATTAGAAGGTAATCTTCGCTTCGATCATACTGGAGCGCATACACTTCCATCAGGAAATACTGCATCGAGACCTGCTTCTCCTCCTATGGGAGCACTACGTTTCAATACAGATGCATCAGCGTTTGAAATTTATGTTGGAGTTTGGCAGGCACTCGGTGGTGGCGCTGCTGGTGGCACAATAGGATCCTTTGAAAATCCTGCTAGGAATGGTATTGATCTTAAAGAAGCAGGACTAAGTGATGGATATTATTGGATTGCTCCTATTGGATATGACGAACCAAGATATTGTTTTGTTGATAACACAAACTATGATGGTGGATGGGTTTTAGTAAAAACGATTGGATCTAATACTACAAATCATTGGTCTACATTTGAATCAAATAATCTGTATAATCAAACCATTGATGGTAGAGCAGTACAATATGTTCCACACTCAGGAACAGGATATAGCACTAGTGATGGTCGTCGTTGGGATGATAGATTTATTGTTGATTTAGGATCATTTGCTAATGGTGGTGCTGAAACTATTAATATAAGAATTGCACAAAATGGAGCATATCCTCCTGGTGGTGTATACGATACATATAATGGCGGACAAAATAGTAACTGGCGTTATGCATCGTTCATTCGTATGAATAACGGTATTCATTACTTCAGTTCAACAAATACTGGTGGAGATGGTCGCCAAGGTGATCGCCGTGAAGGCACATTTAGTGTCTCCCATGTTTATCCCTATAACTGGGAAAGACCTGGTGGTCATGATCATATTAGAGTGTATAATGATCAATACAAAGTATTTGATTATCACTCAAATCCATCTAACATTCAGACCTCTCGTTATGGTGTAAATAGAGTCCTCTATGGTTATACTGGTTCCAACTCTGGTCGTGGTATCTATGGCGGATCTGCATCATTTACAGGCAGCAACAACTTAAACCCAGGATATTTCTTCATACGATGAGTATTATTAAAGTAAATAAAATTACTGCTGATTCTGATCATAAGTTCAGGATTAAGATGCCAGCTAGTGCTCATTTGAATATTAGAGGTAATCTTGCTATTGATGATAGTTCAGGATTAAAACTTCCTGTAGGGACTACAGCGCAGAGACCTACAACTCCTGCTGCTGGAATGATCAGATATAATTCTGATTTAGGTGTTGTAGAAGGATATGATGGTGGATCATGGAAAAATTTGATGCAACCTGAGACTGCTGCTGCTGGTGTTGCTGGTGACGTACCTAGAAGAGGACTTGTTATTTGGTTGGATGCTAATAATCCTGCATCATTGAAACCTAGTGCAGGCGATCAGGATGCTAATTATTGGTATGATATTTCGGGATCAAACTATCACTTCAGTATTCCTACTGATAGATACGCTAGTGAGACTATCAATAATGAAACTGTTAAGTTCATGGACTTCTCAGTGAATGGTTCTGGATGTGCTAAGTTCTCACATTCCAATTACATTGATGTCCCGTATTTTCCTGCTGTCAGTGTTGTTTTCTTCTTGAAGTGGAGAACAGACAATAGTCAGTGGAGGACACCTTTGCGTTCTCGTGATTCTGACCATCAGATTATTGTGCAAGACGGCAATAGAAACCTAGGCATGTATGATAACAATAGTGCTGGTTTCCAAGATAGTGGATATGATATTGATCAATTCCCTAACTGGGATAGTAAGTTCAACATGTATACTTGGAGATTATCCAACTTTACTTCTGGTCAGTATTCTCCTTGCTATCAATGTTATTTGAATGACGAGGCAAGTGCTAGAGCAACTATTAATAGTGGTGCTTCACAATTTAATAGAGGATTTCACCATGTAGGTGCATGGGGTGAGGGTAATAGAAACCCTCATAGTTCATCTCAGAACTGCGGTTCTTTCCCTGTGTTCATGTATTACAATAGACATATTACAGAGGCGGAAAGAACGCAGATCTATAATTACTACAAAGATGATTTCGATATCTGATAAATAATACGAAGGTACAAGACTAGGTATGTCCCAACTTAATGTAGATAGAGTAGTTTCTTTAAGTGGTGGTGGCGGAACTGCACAATTCCAGTTGGAATCTAGTGGCAATTTTAACTTTGATTCGGGCACGCTGTATGTCGATAGTGCGAATAATGAAGTTGGTATTAACACTACAAATCCGCGATCAAACTTAGATATTTCTGGAACGGGTAGTGTTGTTGTTCCCGTCGGTACAACTGCTCAACGCCCTGGAGCACCTGTTCAAGGTATGTTCCGATATAATACAACTGATGGCACGTTTGAGGGATATTCCTTAAATAGCAGCACAAATCAACCCGAATGGGGACCTATTGCTGGTAGCGGTGGAGGAACACCGAATCAATCTACCGATAGATTTAGTGTTGATTATTCTCAGGGTGCTGTCCTTAAATCCAATGGAACTGAAGCATATTGGTCTTTTGAAGGTGTCCTAAATGATTGGGGATTGGCAAGAATTTGGACCCATGGATATGTTGGTGGTGGATATCAAAGTGGTTCACCATGGAGAAACGTCAATAGAACTGTTCATGCTACAGATACATCATCAAACTTAGGTGATACTCTTGATAGATCTGGTGCTTATATGGCAGGATCTTTCTCGGATAATAGACACTTCTTCCATTCTATGGAGAACACTTATAGAGGTTCTTCTAACTATACGTCTGGTTTCAGTATGACCTCTGAATCTGGTATCTCACACCAAAACTCTTGGGATATGACTGTTAACAGAGGATCGATGGGTTCATTCCAAGATTATGAACATTCTGGTGGAATATCCTATCTACAGGGTGGTGGTAACGCTAGAACTGATGCATTTAATGTTGTCACAGAGGTTATGAGAACATCTGGATTCCCTCCTAACCATGGTGATGGTGGTGATGACCCTACATGGGGTGGTAACTCTAGAACAAAAGGATGGTATAAGCGTGGTGGCACACGTCAAGCAATGACATTTAAGACTGAATCTTGGGTTAGTTGGAACCATGGACCTGGTGGTGATGGATGGAAGAAAATTCTTGGTACTATGTTAGGTCACATGTATGTTGGAACTGGTAACAATAACCAGAATGGCAATCAAAAGTGTGATGATACATCAGGTATTCAGGTTAGAGGTATTGACTTCGGTAGAATGGGTGAGGAAAACTTTGAAATTGGAATGAGGAAAGGTTATTGCTTGGGTAACTATAATGGTTCTCAGAATAACAACACCTTCAAGGTGAACTATCAAACTGATGGTGTTACTAACCTTGGTGGATCTTCACCTCCGACTGGTCATGGTGGCATGAGTTCCGCTCATTGTTCTTCTGCATCTGCTATTTCTGGTGTTGATGACAATGGCGTCGCACAATACAATTACGGCACAACTATTCCTAACTTCTGATGGCAACTACTAATCCCGATATTATCGTTCTCGATGAAGAGAAATGGCCTCAGATTAAAGTCTGGGGTACAAGAATTGGTGACTTCTTAGGTCTAGAAGTCTTTGAATTGGAAGATCAATACTTCCAATATATTCCTCAATACATTCATTATCTTAGATTTGATTATAAGACTGGCACCTTTGGTCAGAGATACTGGGGTGAATACAGAGCAGAAAGATCTGAGTATGGTGAGAGTGAAGAAGGGACTACACAAAAAGATAAAGTAGCAGTTGATTCTGCTATTCAGCAGCAATATACATTGCCTTTCATGAAGAAAGTAGTTGCATTAGCAGTGCAAGAAGTATATGAAAAAAGATATCAAGAACTCCGTGCTACATATAGTAGTCTTGAAGATGCAACGTGGGGAGACCAACTTGCAGAATCTCAAGCATATTTGACAGACAATAGTCACGAAACTAAGTTAATTCATAGGTTAGCAGAACTTCGTGGGTTGACAACTGAACAGTTTGCTGGTAAAGTTGTCGAGAAACAGGGTGAGTGGAAAGGCAAACTTTTTGATCTCGCTGTTGCAGAACAGACGATGATTGTTAAATTAAAAGCAATCACAAATGTCGCTGATGTCAATGTATTCCTAGAAGATTACTTCGGAATCTCAATGTCAAATCAACAATGTCTAAATTACGGTAGGTGTATTGAAAATGAAGACGGACTCATCGTCAGAAAAGAACCTTTTGAGTACGGAATTAGATTCTGAGAGACTGCCTTTATCTAAAACAATCGAAGACCTAGAGAACATTGATCCCTGGGTCTTATCTGATTTTGATGAAGGATTGGTCGCATGGAGTGATTCTCAATTCTTTGGTCAAACTGATTATCAAAACAAATATTTTGTTGTTAACTCACAGGTAACACCTTGGCGTCAAATGCGTCAAGCAATTATGGAGATCCAGACGCGATTTAATGCTCTCCAGAAAGTAACCATTTCATATAAGCGAACACTCAACGATATCGCTAGAATTCGCCATGAAATAGAGACTGAGGAAGATCCATATTTCAAGCAAGATAAAGAATATGAAATCGAGATTTTGCTTCTCGATAAACAAGTATGGCACAACAAACTGCGTCAGTGTAAGAGAGAGATTGAAGGTCTGTTGCGTATCATCAAAGAGCGCACAGGAGAGAATGTTGATCTCGAAGATCTGGAGACACTCAAGGCAACCATCCTCGCAAAAGAAAATGAGGAAGGTGAAGAGGTTAAGTATTGGATTGCTCGTTTAGCAAAACAATGCTCCATCGATCTTCTTACCACTGGTAGGATTCAAGCAGGCAATCTAGATAGTATGCTTATGATGAGTCCTGAAGATCAAGCAGCAGTGACTGATCTGGCAATGACATATTCTACTGCTATGAATATCAATGTCGGTAAGATTAAAGCAGCAGCAGAAGAAAAAGTAGAGAATATGTTAAAAGGTCAAGGACCTCAAATGTTTGACACCTCTGGAGTATTAACTGATTATGCAAACAACAACGTTGAAGACCGCTATCTTCAGTCTTCCGATAAATCCGAAACTGGATCTTGATTATATTGAGGAAGGGTTAGTCCCCTTCCTTTTACAGCATCAACATCTAATTTACGATCTATATTTCACCTCTAGGATGCCACCATTCTCGCAAGATGCGATGGGTGATGTATTTCGTACAGAGACAGATGCACAGCAGGTTGCTATCAATGCTCTGGTGATTGGTGAGAAGACTGGTATTCCTTTGTCTGCTACGTTTAATAACATCTGGGTGCGTCCAGATCAAAAGAACTT
>CENG01041683.1_pt1 | contig 15359 bp, 5 predicted proteins | sample 530131 | NCBI WGS metagenome assembly CENG01 (sample SAMEA2591057, study PRJEB7988) | marine metagenome | biome: marine biome (ENVO:00000447); feature: surface water (ENVO:00002042) layer; material: saline water (ENVO:00002010), including plankton (ENVO:xxxxxxxx) | depth 5 m
TTCACTTGAAAGTAAAATTCCTGCCATCAGTGTACCGTGGGCGATTGAACCGTAATCCTTCGGTTCTGCTGAATTTCCAACAAAGTCTTCGAAAACGATGTTCGAGCCATCGATTGAAGAATGACTGAGGGAAAGACCCGTGTCCACCATGCACACACGGACCCCTTCCCCCGTGAGGCCATCCTGTTGAAGTTCTCTGATTTCCGAATCTTCAAAAGCCCATTCAGATGTGGCAGGTGGCAATTGCAAGAGCAACAAATCCGATTGCCAAAGAAGAACGATGACTCCCATGAAGAGAGCAATGGCTACTCCAGATGCGAGAGAAAAGATGCGCCTTGGACGAAATGGAATTGAATCAGGCACGACAGGCGCCCAACCCATGACTTCAGCCCTCCACTGACCTTCATGACCAGTGGTTGATGCATCAACTGCAGAAAGAATCTTTGGCTCCCCTGGCTCGGGAAGCAATTCAACTCCTCGCAGTTCCTCCATTGCTCTCCCACCGCAATCGGTGGTTCTCTTCTATCAAGTATTGTCTTCTGACGAATCAGAATCGGCTACCTGAGCCACGAGCTCGGGAAGACGCCTTGAATCCGAAGTAAAGGATGATGAAAATCAGCCCAATGATGGCGACAATGACAATTGAATTGGACGTATCTTCGGATCCTTGTACAAGGTATTCAATTCCGAAATCATCATCCACTCCATCACCAGTAGTGTAGTTAGCATCGTCACCAAGAACAACTGCACGAACATCGTATCGAGTGATACCTTGACTTGCCTTCGGTAGAGGGAACTCGAAGTCTGTACTACCGGATGCAGGTACGGCGAGTGTCATATTCATTTCACTCATACCACTGCTGTCGAGATAGACTGTCACTTGTTGAGCAGGTCTCAATCCTTTGTTCTCAATGACAATAACGACCGAGTTCGGCTCAACATCAGCGAAGTTGTTACTACGTGATTGCGAAAGACCTTGATTCCAATTCAACGAAATTCGAGCAGATTCGACAACGATTTCAACGTCTTCTTGGGTGACACCATCTTCGCTCGTAATTCGAACCGTTAATGTCACTTGGCCATCATCAAAGTCAGAAGAGGATGTGACTGCGAATGCGAGGTCTCGCAAGTTGTCCTTTGCGATGGTTGTAACACCGTTCATTGGACTAATGATCCACCCATCTGGGAGATTGTCGAGAACCTCGTAGGTGAACGAATCATCGCCATTACCGTTGTTGTTAACGGTTAGCGATGCTGTTGTAGCACCAGCAGGTGCGACACCAATTGTCGATGTTACATCTGTTGTGTTAAAGGCATAGTATTGAGGAATCTCGACATTGATGGATACTTCAGTCATGTCGCCACTGTCAGCGGAGAATCGAATATTGATGTCATGACCGTTTTCGAGCCACCAGGCTGCTTCAACGGATGGTAGAACAATTCGAGCACGCACGCTTTCGTTGAGTGTTGCATTTGCCGTAACATCACCGATACCGAGTTGTACGCTCGTGCTCTCAATCCAGTCTGTTCCGTTGTAGAACTCCACTGACCACTGATCTTGGTCAGGAGAAACTGTGACGGTTCCACTGACATCAAATGGATCTGCAATTTCCGTACCTTGGTACTGAGCTGAAACATCAAATTCAATGGATGTGTAGTTGTCTGAGTCCGATGAATTGACCACAGCAAGGAGATCACGGTTTTCATCACCGAGAACAGTTGCTCCCTCAACACCGGAGACAGTCAAGGTGAGGTCACTGTTGGTCTTACGATTGAACGAAAGCATGACTGCTGTACGTCCTTCGTCTCCATTGTCGATCGAAATTCCAGCGGTGTAATTCATGACAAGGTCACGTTGTACTGTGGAGAATTCCGAGTTGAAGGTTGCTGAGTTAGCAGGAAGGAGAACTTCCAAGGTTCCATCGGAATCAATCGGTAGTGTCCAAGCACGTCCGTCACCAAGGTCGACTTCAATGTCAACAACATCAGTAACAGGTGAATCAACATCGTCGGTTCCTGCGTTGAAGGTTTGTAAGTTGAACGAGGTAAACTCTGTTGACAGATCAACCCATCCACCCTTGCTCATTACAAGTTCAATTGTACCACCGTCTTGGACCTCTGCATCGAGGATTCCAACCGCTACACCTCCGCCGTTGAATGGTGCATCATCTTCGTAAACGACAACGACCCATTGACCGGGTTCCACAACAGCTGTGAACGACAATGTTTCACCAGTGAGTGTACCAATCACGTCAATCGAATCTTGTTGGTTTTCTGATGTACCGTACAAGGTGATGGATGCGCCATCGAGTCGAGTTGCATCGAGAACGTCAGTTACAGTTCCAGTAACGCTTACCTCTGCAGCAGACATTTCAATGTCCTGTGAGAGAGGTTCGTTGTTAACAACGTAAGTTCCTGTGTTGTTATCGTCGTAAGAAACAACGCCAAATCCATCCTTTGAGACAGTGATAGTATAGTTCTCAAGGATTGGAACGTACAGTCGCCATACACCAGAGGAGTCGGTTGCAACGACAGTATCAATGCTACCTCCTTGGATTGTAACATTTGCACCTTCAACGCCTTCATTTGCATCAGCAATGTCATCTTCATCGGTATCCCAGTACGCCTTCCCGCCGATTTCGACTTCGAGTGCTGCGTAAACGATGCCCAATGAGGTATTGGCATCCATTAGAACAGGCGCATCGGATGTATCAACGGTCCAGAAGCGCTGTGCTGCTGATTCATTCATGTACAGACTCCAGGTACCTGGCATGAGCAATTGTGTAGCATTTCCATCAGCATCAGACGGGTTCATTGTAACGTTTCCGTAACCATCATGGCTGACAAGAACGACCCTCTTACCGACAAGTTCGGAATCTGTTCCGCTCTCCTTCAATGTCAAAGAAGCCTCGATGGTTTCAACAAGAGCAAGGGAAAGGTCGGTTCGAACAGAGGAGTCTGCATCGATTGTGATCGGCATTCGGAGTGATTCCATCAGACCATCACCGTTCATAATCGGAGAGACGACAACAATGTAATCACCGCTTTGAACGTAGGTTGCAAACGATCCGTTTTCATCAACACTGATCGGTACGTAATCTGAACCATCAGGTGTTGAAAGGAGGAAGTTCTCGACCATAGCTGTACCGTTTGCCCATGAAATGGTACCGTTCATCCGCCATGCATCGACAATCGGCACGAGAACCGCTTCTTCAGGTCCAGTCAAACCGATTTGGACAACGTCGAGAATGGTGTTGATCTCAAGGCTTGCATCGGTTGCGTTTTCATCAGACGCATCCAAATTGTTGGTTGTGATTGCGTAGATTCCCGGACTGAGAACCACGTCTACGATACCATCTGCTGAATAGTCACCCGACGTTATGTTCACTTGTTGTCCAACCTCGGATACAGGGATTAATTGGATTTCAGGTCGGATTGCAGTTCCGTTTTCGAAGACACCGTCACCTAAGTCTGTGAACACATTGAATGTCACAGTACTATTAGCTGGGTTTGCAATCAATTCAACAAGTTCAAGATCCAATTCATTGTCAACATTGACGATGTAATCCGTTACTGATTCCGCATTGTAATCTGCGTCAGGGATACTAAAAGTCCAAGTTCCATTCAGCAACTGTATGTTAAAGATGCCTTCTTGGTCTGTCAATGCAGTCCATACAACGCCATCATCGCCGGTTGCATAAATCTCAACAGGTTCATAATTCGGAATGCCTTGGTTCCAATTCGTATTGTTATCGAAAAGTTTCACCTCTCCAACAACATCAACGGTTTGGACAAGAATGAGAACATCCAATGAACTCATCCCTTCGGAGACTGTAACTAGTGTTCCAGCAGCAAAAGACGATATGGAACTCTGTGCGTTTAGATTGAATGTCATTCCGGCAGGCAAGCGTTGGCTAAATTCACCAAACTGATCGGTTACTGTGGTGAACTCTAGTCCGTTACCATGGAATCGAACAGGTACGGAACTTGCATTATCGTACAGTTTTTCCGCCTCTGGGAGGGAAAGCCATTCTTGGTACGTGAATCCAGCAGTGTTTGGAGCATCGATTGAACCGTTGACCCATACAGATGTTGCATAGGTGAAGTCCAATGTCAGGTCCGAATCCTCCACCATGATTTCCTCAATCAAGATGTAGTCCTCATCGCTGTTGTCAGTAATTGACCATTCACCAATCGGAAGTTCCACGACAACAACGCCGTTTTCATCTGAAACAACATCGATTGGCATCAAACCAAGTGGATCGGTGAAGTTGACCTCACGTCCAGTAACGTCAAAGCCTTGCGGACCATTGAGCGTAATGGTGAGATCGAACATCTCAGGAACGCCGGTATCGAAAGTCAAGTTCATTGATTCGTCAAATACTTGCATCGATTGGTTCATCTCATAATATCCATCGTTGTCAAGGTCAACGCGGAGATAATAACTTCCAGCCGTCAGTGGGCCATAACTGACATTTCCTTCTTCGTCCGATGTGAGAACAATCATCTCATCTTCGCCAAGTTCGACATCAATCAATTCAACCTCTTGGTTCGGAATTATCTCTCCGGTCGAGGAAGTGAGAGTATCCTGGAAGAGTGATGCAGGCACGGTCATCAGCAGGTCATAACTTGGTTCTATTCCAACTTCCACAGGATCAGGAAGGAGGACTTCTCTACCATTCGGCATCAGTGCAATCATGTTGTAAACACCTGGAACAAGGCCAGTTCGATAGAAGGAACCTGGGTTGACGATGTCGCCGCTAAAGGCACCTGGTCCAATGAAAAGACCTGTTCCGTTGAGGGTTCCAACACCTTCGAAAATACCTGTCCCCTCGAATGTTTCACCATCAAGTTCCTTGGTTAGTGTACTCACTCCGTCGGATGTCAATCGACCGTTGGCTGTAACTTCTCCATCCAACAGATAGGTCGAGAAATCAGTGCCTTCAGAAATTAAACAGAGGGTTGCATTATCAGGCATTGTGTTGTTTTCACCACAAGCAAGAGATGCGTTGTCGTGTTGTACCCAAGTAGCTTCGATGGTACCCATACCAATCCATGTGCCGTTTCCTGAAAAGACCCGTGCATCGGAGATTTCTCGAGTAAAGTTACCTGTGAAATCGTACGCTAATGCTACACCTTCGCTTGTGAAGGTGCCAACATCTGAGAAAGTGACCTCACCAGTTCCTTGCAAGACACGAGTTTCGTCGCTCTCAAAGGATCCATTGGTCGTGGTAAGTGTGTAGTTGTCTGTCATTTCCCAAATGTTTCGAAGGATGAAGTCAGTCTCGACAAGAGGTTCTCCATCGAAGTCGCCAAATCCGCTCCAGGTTACTGTTCCGGAAACACCCGTGCTCTGCACTTCGATGTCCATTGCAGTGGTAACGTCCTCATGGCGATCCGCTTGGGCGCCTGTGACATTGAGCGTAGTTTCCCCAAGCCATGTCATGTTTGCAACTTCACCAAGGACTGCAGTAATTGCATAGACTTGACGATCGTCGTTGACATCTGTCAACACATCGCTGAATCCACTGACGTAATCGCCACTTTGAATGTCTTGAATCGCTAATGTACCGTCGAAGACACCAGCAAATGCGGACGCTCGGATTCGACCAGCAGGAGCATCGAAGCTCCAGTCGCCGTTCTCGTCGGCGTCAGTAACACCAATTGGAATCCAGTATGTGTCCTCGTCGAGGTCTTCTGCATCCTCTCCGGAGAACGCATCACGTTCAATTAGAACACGAGCGTTTGGAATGCCCATAGAATCGTCTGCGGACATTACAGTTCCTGAGATTTCAGCTCCAGAGTAGTACTTCATAACCTTGACATTGTCGTTGGCAAGAATTGCTGGTGTGTCGGGATCATACCAGTTTGCAATGACGAAGTGATTCATCATTGCACCAGGTAGGGGGTATGCTTGTTGAAGGAAGGAGGTTCCCCGAGCACTTTCATCCAATTGCTGTCGAGGTTGAGGATTCGTCGAACCTGAATCTGCACCAAGTGTGGATGCTCCGTATCCTACATAGGAACGGGCAAGCATAGTATCAAAGAATTCAGGAAGATGATCAATTCGTATGTCTTGAACTGCTAACGGTTCAATCTCTGCTCCGGATTGTTGGTCCAGGAGATCCTTCAACATTGCATCATCAACTGCTTCACGGTCCATCTCTCGGACAGGTTCATCTCCACGCTTGGTTTCGTAAACCTCATTGGTGAAGGTGTTGAAATCTTGTCCGGAAAGGATGGTAGGTGCGCCGAAGATACCCAACGGACGACCACCGTTGTAACCAGCCTCTGAGTTGTAACGTCCAGCACGTGGATAGAGCTTGTCGTCAATTGCGAAGTAACGAATTTCGTGGTCACGTTCAATCGTTGCACCGGGCGCTCCGTTGTAGTCTTGGACAACATAATTATTTTCAAGTTCGATAACATCATGATACAAATCGACAACAACATCGTCACTTAGACCGTTGGTCAACAACTGAACAACCAATGCAATGTGCGCATTGGAACGGTGGATATGCGTAGAAACGGATGGGTATTCCTCAACCAAGTCGGAGGTGTACCAATAGTCTCCGAAGGTGTAATGGGTGACGTCAGTTACTTCTTGAGAACTAACATCTGCATTGTTTCGGAATGTGCTGTTCGCAGATTCTTCGCTAACATAATCTCCATTGAAACAGAACTCTTCACTTGGATTCTCACAAGGAATCAATTCCCCATCAGCCCAAACACGATAGTGAAGTCCGAGAGACTCGTCAGGAATTCCGTTTGAGTCAAGTGGGTAACCACGAGTCATGTAAGTATCACCTTTGTTCTTGAATGCCTCAAAAGAATGGGCAACCACAACATCTGCCATTTCATCAAGATCCTTACCCTCTCGGAGCATAATTAACTTGATCTCATCCATTTGTTGTGAGTTAAGATGGTCATCCAATGCAGATTCGAATGCTGGTGTGAATGCTGTCTCACCTGTCTTGCCTATATTGTATGAAACATCCCCCATCGCAAGGTGTTGCGTGAACATAGCAACAAGGTCTGTTTGACTTCGTGCCAACAACATGTTACCTGAGGCAGGAATACCTGTCTGGAAGTTGTCGGAAACGGAGGGGTGCTGACCGGTGTTGAGTGCTTGGAAACCGTAGTCCCACCATGAGACGAAAGCTGGCTTATCTCCAAACTTCATTTCACAAAGACTCGCATCAGAATCCCAAATTCCATCTTCATCATCACAGGATGCTTCGTCTGTTACATCTGCGTGATAGAGGTCTTGTTGTGATAACCATTCATGGGCATCGTTCCATGCTTGTCCGTTGAAACCACTACCGAATGAGCCCATGTATGCACGGCCTCCAAAGGCTTCGTAGTCACGACTGTCGAGAACTGAGAATCCGAGTCCGTCCCAGCGCATGATGTCTGGAATGGTGTAGTAAATCGATTCATCCAAGTCCCCTTCAGCAGGAGAGTTGCTTGGAATTGCAGAGTCCAATCCGTAGGTGAGTTGTTGCCCCGATAGCATGATCAAAACAAGAACTACTGCAGAGAAGGATGGCATTCGCCATACTGCACGACGTGCACCTGCAATTCGTTCCGAAGGAGTACGGATTCCTGCTCGACGCCAATTGCGGACGAGACCTTCCCAATTTGCCCACTTCCAGAATCCTACAATTCCAGCTGCACCCATGACGGCGACAACTGGTGTAGCGTTGAAGAGGAAACGAGCTGCAGTCCAGGACATGTATGTTGCAGTAAAAATCCATACTGCAAATACAAGCGAAATTTGGCTTCGTTGACTGAAGGCTCTCCACAACGAGGTCAATCCAACGACCAATGCAAACACAAACACGATTGGTCCGAAACTTGCAAACATGTATCCACGATCAGGAGCGTTTGCTTCAGCAACAGTACCGAAAATCTTGGTCTTGGTGAAGTAGCCACCGCCGGTAAACAAAACGTCCCAAGCGTCACTTAGGTTGGTTAACTTGAGTACGTAGAGTGTTGCAAGGAAGCCAGCAGCACCTACTGCAAGTGTACCAAGAACAAGCAACCATGGCTTGTCACGGAAACCTGTGGTGATGTACATGATGACAACAGTGAACAAGAGAATGAAGAGGAACGGTTGCAAACCGGATCCATCAAGCATGAGGTTCAATTGCGGGTGAGCATAGAATGGTAGAGCGATGAGGAGGTTGGTCATCAGCATGGTCAAGAAGAGCGTGCTCAGAATTGTGGAGTCACGTCGACGGAACATGTTAATTGCAACTTGTGCAGCATATGCGAGGAACAGAATTGCCGGTCCAACAACGAATCCCTTCCATCCAAGGCTTGCAGCACCGAAGGCCACACCTGCAAGAACAGCATTGGACATAGCGTACTTGCGCTCTTTTGCAACAGCACCCATTGCGCGTATCATGTGAAGCGGACGAATCGATGTAGTTCGAACCAGACGTTCTGAACCAGCATAGCGAACGGCACGCAGGTAGAACATGAATCCGGTCGCAATGAACAGCATGACAAACGAGTCGTGGTCAGCGAGTCCCCATGTCGAATGAGTTACGTGTGCAGGCATGAATGCAATCAACCAAGCAGCAATGACACCTGCAGCCTTTCCGAAGTGATCTTTGGCAATAGTAGCAACTGGCAGGATGGTGAGTGCACCATAAATTGCAGGAAGAGCAAGCATGCTCCACCACACAGCATCATCACCAAGGAATGGTTGAAGAATCATTGCACCGATAGCCAGCGACCAGGAAAACAAAGGAGGACGTGGGTTTGCTCCACCAATTGGGTAGAATCGATCTGCGTCCATGACAAGGTGGGCATTTTGAGCAAGAATGTAGTCAACAACACGCTTCATGTACCAAGGGTCAGAACCGCCAGTCAAGTCGAAACCATCGGTTCCAAGAGAGTGCATGGAAGGAACTGCGTACCACTGAATTCTGATAACAAAGCCAACCAAGAAGGCTACCGTTGTGAGAAGACTAGCCCAGTGAGCGTTCCAAAATTGACGAGCACCACTCGGACGGTGCTCTTCTCTGTTTGACCAACCACCGTACTTTTCGTGATTTCCAATCATAGAGATTGCGACACCGACGAAGAACGTGATTGCCAACCAAATCAATGGAGCCCATGACTCAGCAAAGGTCTCGTTGGTCCAGAATCCTTCTTCGTACCAAGTACCAATGAGGTAAAGTGTCCACAAAGAACTCAATGTCATGGCACGTGTAAACCAGCGTTCTGCGACCATTCCGGATACGATGATAGCGAGGATTCCCGTTAGGAGCGCTGTGTAGTAGCCAACAAATCCATTGGCTTCAACACCACCCAGACCACCTAATCGAAGACGGTCTGCTATGGAGCCTTGATCGAAATGCCAGATTGTGGCAAGATGGGCAGCTGCCCAAACGAACAATGCAATTTGCAACGGAAGTGCTTGACGGTTCCACCCACTTTCTACTGTGTTGAAGGAGAACCAGCCTACGTCGCCAGCAGGGTTGAGAACACCCCGGCCAACGACACCGATCAGTAAACCGAGAATCGGGAACACTGTGAACCATGTAAAGAAAACAAAGCCAAGTGCAGTTTCTTGGAACGTTGAGACGTCATAGGATTGTCCTTCAGAGAATTCATACATTCTTGGCAAGTACGAATCCGCAGCGGCAGCGGCGGTTATATCGAATGCAGAATGAACACCAACTCCTGCGAATACAAGCATGGTCATCCATTCGTAGCGCTCACGAGTATCGAGCAGATATGCCCCGAAGAGAACCACGAAGAAGGTGATTCCAACGAATCCGGAGGTTTGAGATTCTGCGACTCCTGAACCGAGAAGAGCGAGGACAAACATGAGGAGGGAAATTTGTGTTTGCGATACAGACTCTGGAAGGGTTCCTAGTTCACGGAGGATGCGTGGTGTAACGGCGAGTAGCCCGGCCACACCGGTAACGATGAATGGTGTCACCGCATCACTGTTCAATTCAACGTCGATCGACATGAGGCCGTCGACATAGTTTGCTAGTATTGCAATCAGCACTGCTAATGGGGCAATAAGCCATCCAAAAACAGGGCGTTGCGAGGTCTTTGATACCTTTTCCATTTTTTTCCCTCAGAGGATTGCTCGACAGCAGCAGGGCTGGAGCGTTTTGCCCACTTTCGACCCTCTTTTAACAATGACGATGAAGGAGGAGGGGAAATCGAGTGACGTCATCTAAATTTATGGTTCAAAGCGCACGATGCCCGATATCGGTTCTATGATGGGAGCCTTCGAGGGAAATTTGTTGAATTCGTTGGTATGACAAATCACGTGCTTCTTGCAAGGATTGTGCTACGGAAGTAACGGACAACACTCGACCGCCTGATGAAACAAGAATCCCTGATTCATTTACAACAGTTCCAGCATGAGATACCCATGTCTCAGGAGTATCGAGTGCATGCTCAGCCCCTTGAATGGAACGACCCTTGATTGCAGATTGTGGATAACCTTCCGAAGCGAGAACAACTGTAAGAGAGTGGAGATTCTTGAAGGTCCAATTCGTTAGGCTGAGTGTATCGGTTGCTGCACTGTACAGAAGTTCACCTACGTCACTTTCGATTAAAGGCAATGTTACTTGGCACTCTGGATCACCAAATCGTACATTAAATTCGACGACATAAGGGTCCCCTTGCTCATCGATCATCAATCCGACATAGAGCACACCTCGATAAGGGATTGTCATGGATGAAAGATAATCATACATCGGTCCAACGATACGTTCAGTAACTCTCGAATGGATTTCTTGCGTCACAACGGGAGCTGGGCAATATGCTCCCATACCACCGGTGTTTGGACCCTTATCACCATTAAAAGCACGCTTGTGGTCTTGACTAGGAGGCAAGCAAACGTATCCTGATTGATCCATTACGACAAGCATACTTGCTTCTTCACCTGGTAGGAATCGTTCCAACAACACATGCCCATCCGTATCTATCGATTGAAGGATGAATTCTCTTGCCTCATTTCGATCGGATGTGACAACAACGCCTTTTCCACCCGCAAGTACGTCTCGCTTGATGACCCATGGTTCATCAGAACGGGAATCAAGTATCTTGTTGATGTCCGAAGAAGAATCGATTAGGTCGTATTCTGCAGTTGGCACCCCGGCTGCATTCATCGCTTTCTTTGCAAACAATTTGGATCCTTCGAGTTCTGCATGCAACTGCTGTGGCCCAAAACACGGGATTCCGAATGAAATCAATTTATCAGAAAGTCCATCACACAACGGTGCTTCAGGACCCACAACTACGAAATCGATGCCTAATTCTCTTGCCAAACGGACGAGCCCTTCAATGTCAGAAGCACTCACATTGTGATTGAGGCCGAAACGAACGGTTCCAGCATTTCCTGGAGTAGTGTGTATGTTGGAGATCGAAGTTGATTTGGAGAGAGCAAGACACAATGCATGCTCCCGTCCTCCGCCTCCGACAACGAGGACACTACGACCCATAGTTTGCCCTGGAGCGTTGGGCTGATAATTCAACCGATTGAGCCCTTAGAGGACAATAGGCTTCATGTGCTTGGTAGTCCCACATTCCCTCATGAGCGACGTGAGTGCTGCAACTGACATGGGCCTCATTTTCCTTGCTTTGATGACATTGTGGCTGTATCTCCCAGGTTTTATTGCCAACACCTTCGCTATGATGTGGGGCAAGTGGCTTCCAAAGACGGGGTATGGGCCGTGGCCAATCGATGGAGGCCGCGTAATGAAGGATGGAAATCGGATGCTCGGAGATGGAAAGACATGGAACGGTCTGATTGGAGGATCGTTAACAGCAGGACTACTTTGTATGCTTCAAGTTGCAATCGTTGGCACGACGTTTGATGAAACGACGATTTTTGTCACCCCATTGATCGGCTCAGAGGATGCTTGGTTTTCTATTGGAGGAACTTATCTCTCCGCTTACATTCTCGGAGTATTTCTTGGTTTCGCGTGTTTGTTGGGAGATATGACTGGCTCATTCTTCAAGCGAAGGCGTGGACTTAAGCGAGAGGGTGAGGTTTCTTCCAAAGCCCCTCTGTTGGACACATTACCCTTCGCCATCATGGTCTTTTTGTGGGGTCAACTTTTCTTGGGACCTTCTCTTCTTGCTTCCAATGAATTGCTTCTTCCAATGGCCATTATCATCGTAATTACACCAATTCTCCACCGCTCGTTCAACTTGATTGGATACGCAATTGGTTGGAAAGACGTTCCGTACTAATCGGAGAAGGATTCATGTTTGACCACTCGTTGGAAGTGTCATGCGCACTGCGTCTTTTCTAGCCTTTCTTATGCTTTCATCGATTACTCTATCTGGGTTTGCTATCGCTTCACCACCTACTCAAGGCAGTACGGTTACCATTAGCGATTCAGTATCTTGGAATGGAGGGGACTTCGACGGTGAAATCATCATCGCAAATGGTGGAGAGTTGCACTGGTCCGGCGATGTTTTTGTCACCGAAGGTTCGAGCATCATCATACAAGAGGGTGGTTTGTTACATCTCCATGAGGCTGCACTTGAAGGTGAGGGTGCTGCCTCAACACTCCTCATCTACAACGGCACAGAAATAACCATCGACGAGGATTTGAGTGACTCATCAGCAACCATGACAATTCATTTTAGCATTTCAGTTCCAGAATCGGCAGGACTCAACCTAAACCTAAATGATGTCAATGAAAGTGGAATCACTGGAGATAGCGAACAATTTACCGTCGATCTCACCCAACCTCTATCCATAGACGTTGAACACAATTACGCCCTGCCCTTCGGAATCACACATATCGAATTCTTTCATTCAAATGCAGAATTGTTAACCATAACTGCTGAGGAATTGTCACAGCAAGGTGGAAACGTAATTTGGAATGATGAATCTTTCAATATCGTAAATTATGGTGAGCTAAGAGCTGAGCAATCCGAAATTACAGGAGCAAATCTAACATGCGGGGGAACCTGCACAGTAGACGACTCGATGCTCTATGGAAGTAGCCCTATTCATGTTATGAACGGCTCACATATCGACATACTGGATTCAACAATACTCGGCTCGAGAACCGATGAGGACGTTATTCTCCATGATCAAGCAACAATTGAATACACCAATTCAACGGGAACAGGAGGATACACAGATGCTTGGATTCGATTGCTATCAAAGAGAGAGATTATTGTCAACGCTCCATTAGCCACAATTACAGCAACAGGAATTGGTTACGGAGATACGACAATTAACGCAGTCATCAATGGCGAATTTGATGATATGAGCACTTGGATAACTGATATCGGGACGAGCGAACACAAAAGAATCGTTGAATGGGTTGATGGCAATGGTGTATACCATCAGGAATCTGGGACCATTAAAGTGACTGTGGATACAAATTGGGGTAACTTCGTTGCAGACGTTCCCGCTGCTCAAACAGCAACCTCAACCATTGATATCGTGTATCCAAAACTAAGCATTGACAAAGTAGAACCCGAAGCAGTCACCGCAGATACAGGAAGAACTCATGGCGTCATGGTAACTCTCTCGAACACTGGAACAGTTGCAGTTGATCCTAACGTACGTTGTTACACAGGAGATACAGAAGCCGATACAACTGCAAATACAGGAAATTGGGCAGTTGAACCTGGTCAAACGAAGGATGTCCCTATTTCTTGGTATCATTACACAGATGAGGCTGTCCAATTAACCTGTAAATTCCTTTACCCAGACAGCCTAGAAGCTGTGTCTGATCTCATTGCAGGAGATGAAGGGACAACCTCAGCAGAAGTTTCCTTTACCTCAGCAGAAGAGGTTGAAGAGTTACCTATTATCCTCTATGCTGCAATTATCGTTATGGTTGTTGTCTTTGCGGGTTTCGTTGCAGTACGTGCAGGTAAAGAAGTTTCAAAGGAGTATGTCACTGAGGCCCCTCAAGTAGAAAACGAGGGGACTGAAGAAGGTGAAGAATCCGAAGAACAAGAGGAATGGCTCGATGCAGATGGCAACCCAGTCTTTGCGAATGAATAAATTCTAACGGACTTCAGCAGGTTTCCATAGCCCATGGACCTTCTTTGTTCTGGTCAAAGTCGAGTTCCCATCCGACGTCATCTTGAACGATGATAAGTTCTTCTCCAGAAGAAAGGGTGTTCGTAATGGTGACTTGGAACATATAGCACCCATCATCACCGTAAAAGGTTTCAAGGTCGAGATATTCTGTACCAACTTGATCCGTTGCTGGACCGGGCATTGCAAACCAACCGTTGATGCTTACTGAGTCTCCACTACAAGAGGTTGCAGTTGTGCCCGAGACTTCGATGTAAGGGAAGCCGTTTGAAGAGGTGGGGCAACCTTGCGAACTGGATTGTCCATAAACAACGGTGTTTCCTTCTTTGATTACAAGTTCAAGTGTATAATCACCTTCAATCCAAATACCGTTAGCGTCAGTGTGCCCTCCTCCATCAAGATGTTCATGACTTGTCGGAAGTAAACCTGCCATCATCTCAACGACAATTCCATCAATCTCTGTTGTTGTTGAACCGCCATTGCCTGAACCACTGTTTTCAGTCTTGGTAACCGCTGAAATCTTCACTCCAGAATCAAGAACCTCGCGAGTCATGAACTCTGGATTTATCTCTGCTGTTTGTGTGTTATCACCACTTGATACGGAAATCATGTATTCAATAACAGGAGTCGTTGGACAACTACCAGAGTTGCATTGCCAGGCATTCCCCACAAAGATTTCTGAGATTGGAACTGTGAACCGTGCTGATTCAGAAGAAAGTTCCTTTGTTGCTGACCATTTCTCAACACCATCCGCAGTGATGACTGCATCAACTGAATTTGCAGAACCAATAACTCGGAATGAAATCTCATCCGAATCTTCCTTCAGTTCAACTTCGCTAATTCCGAAAGAACCGCTATCCGGCATGAACATTGAAACGCCGTATGGCCCTGCTGCAAGGAGCACCGCAAGAACTGCAGCACCTCCCATTCGCAGGGGATCAACGCCGCCTTCTGACATGTTTTGCCCTGCGTAAAGCGACCCAATTCCAATGACAAGAACGGTGAGAACAACAATCAGACCCCATGACCCACCCTGCAGTGAGAGAAGACCACCGACAACGATGACTGCCCATCCTACTGAAGTAAGAATGGTGGGCATATCGGGTCCATCGCTTGGTTGGACGCTCGCTTCGAGTAGTCCCGTCTGATTCTTGACCTCTTCTTCAGCAGATGCTGATTTTGCTGTGTCTTCTGCGGCGTTAGCTTTACTCAAGAGTCCACTCATGTTCTCAACTCATAGAACCCTCGCATGGATAGGTTATGAACCCAACCCCATCGGGATTCGGATTCGATTCATTTTGGTAGG
>CENG01001708.1_pt1 | contig 15257 bp, 15 predicted proteins | sample 530131 | NCBI WGS metagenome assembly CENG01 (sample SAMEA2591057, study PRJEB7988) | marine metagenome | biome: marine biome (ENVO:00000447); feature: surface water (ENVO:00002042) layer; material: saline water (ENVO:00002010), including plankton (ENVO:xxxxxxxx) | depth 5 m
TGATAATCCTAGTGCAGAAAAAGCTATTAGCGAAACCGTAGAACACTTCCGTGAATTTAATGTAAACGAACTTACTGCTGCGGGTGACTGGAACTATGTTAGTGGCCTGAAAGCAGATGCAGAAGCTGCAAATGATTACAACAGTCCTGAAGCAAGAAAGGCTTTAGAGGACTATAAAGCACTATATGAAGCGTACGATGCATTACCTAACTTCGGTGAAGGTTCTGCGCCGGACGCTTTTGTTGATTATGCGGCAGGTTTATTGCAAGCACCGTCTACATATGCAGGTATATTGTTGCCGGGTGCAGGTAAGGCTGCTGGGGTAGCTGCCCAAGCTACGTCTAAACTAATGATAGGTAGAGCATTAAGTGCTGCTACTAAAACACCACTACGGGCTGCAGCAACCGCTGCTGCTGTAGAAGGTACTGCAGGTGTGCTGCAAGATGTTTCTGGACAAAAAGCGTTGATTGCTGCTGATGTGCAAGATGAATTTTCTGTTGGACAAACAGCTTTTGTAGGCGGCTTATCTGCTGCATTGCCTTTGGCACCGGGTCTTGGTTTTTTAAAAGACAAAACATTTAAGTACGTAGAAAGAAACACTGGCGATTTAGTGAAGATTTCTGAAGACGCTATTCAAAAAAGAGTAGACCGTGCAAACAGAAATGTAGACTCCCTAAAGAAAGATAAAGGTAAGGTAGGCACCTTTAACACCGTAAGTGACAAGCTAAAAGCACTCAACGAAGAGGCGGTCACAGCAGGTAGGGAAACTCTAGGTGACATGGCCCGAACAGAGGGTTTGGACAAAAACATACGCCTTGCAGTAGACCCTAAGAAGCTAGAGCAAGTGTCTGCTGCCCTTACAGATATTCTGGCTACAAGGGGAGGCTTGAATAAAGGTGAAAGAATTACTGAAGGACTTGCCCGTGTATTACGAGGTTTAGACGACAAGGACATATCTAAACAAATATCATCAGTGTTTGATGACACATTAACTAAATACAACCTGACATTTGATGACCTCGCAAACATAATTATGGCAGATGTGTCTGATTCAGCACGTATACTACAAAAGGCAGGACAAGCAAAAAAGAACTTAAAGGCACAGTTAGGTAATTTTAGTAAGGCACTAAACGATGTAGCGAATTATGATTTGTTTGGGTTTGATATAGAAGTTCGTGAAGCAGCCAAAAAAGCACGAGAAGCTGTTGACAAAAATGATGTTCGCAAATATCTAACTGAAACATCTCGTGCAAGAGAGATTGATGCCGCACGTCTAGCGTTTATGACATCACAGACTGCCACAACAGTACGTAACGTAGCTTCTGGCGCAGCTAGAGTTGGGTTTGATACTTTGACACGTGCGGTAGACAGAGGTTTACGTAAGTTTACAAAACAGGACATAACAACTGCTGGTCAAGAAGATGTGTTTGCAGTGTTCTCTGCACTAACAAACGAAAAAGAAGCTGTTGCAATTGAAACTATTTTTGCTATGGGATTTGAAAAAGAGGCCACCAGATTGTTTCGTATGTTGCAAGACATTGGCGATGCTTCTTATGCACCCAACAAGATGACTCGTTTAGCAAATGCATCACGTCAACTAAATGCTCTTAACACTATTACAGATAATGTGTTCAAGAGAGCCGCACTTGTTGGCAATTTAAAACGTGCGTTAAACGAACAATATACTAATACACTAAGAAATAGAGAGGCACTACAAGCATTTCAACAGAAGTTTGGAAAGATGCCGACAGAAGAAGATTTTAATCTTGTAGAGGTTATGAAAAAAGGCAGATTTAATGATGTCTTTGGTTCAGCATCAGGTCAAGAAGCACTTAAAAATGCCGTAGATGAGGCTCTATACTTTACCTATCAACAGCCACCAAACCCCGGTGGAATGGGAGAATTATTTGTTAAAGCGGTGCATAAAGTGCCTTTTGTTGGCACAGCTTTCATGCCGTTTCCACGATTTGTTTTAAACGCTCTTCGTCATACATTTGAGTATTCTCCTACTTACTTACTTTATGGTAAAGGTAGAAATGAATTACTGAACGTAGCAAAACCCATAGTTGGCATGACAAGAGATGAAACTATAACATCCTATCAAAATGCTGCTAAAGGATTGGTGGGCACAGGTTTTCTTTTGGCAGGTGCAGCATTTAGAATGAGTCCCTTTGCAGGAGAAAATTGGTATGAGGGAAGAACTTTTGATGGAAAAACCTTTGATATGCGTCCGTTTTTCCCTGCTGCTCCATTTCTTTTCTTTGGTGATTTACTTCAGAAGACCTACAAGCAAAATGTTTTAGGTGAGCCTCAAGTATTTATAGGGGACAGAAGTATTGTCACAGACGCGATTCAAGCGTTAACTGGAACACAGTTTAGAGCAGGTATGGGACTATACACTTTAGATGCTTTGGCTAATGATCTTATCAATATAGACGATGTGGGAGACACAGGCTCAGAGGTTGCATCTAAGTTAATAACAGAGTGGGCAGCAAATACAGTTAGCACATTTACTATACCTCTTACGTTTGGTCAGGATATGTATAACACATTCTTAGCACCAGATGATGAGCGTATTGCGCGTAACCTACAGAGTAGAGATATGATGTCGTTGTTTATAAATAAGTCGCTATCTCGTATTCCTGCTAACTATGCACTAGAAAAAAAATTAGAAGAGTCTGGTCTAACAAACATATTTACTGGTGCTAAATATAAAGCACCTGAAGCACGTAAGCCAGCAACAAAACGTGGTAGACAGCGTAGAGTTACACCTGTTACCAGACAGATGATGGGTCTGTTAAAGTCAGAAAAGAAAACAGCTTTGGAAAAAGAGTTGGATAAGCACCGTATCAGAAGAAGTGATGTGTATGGCGGTAAGACAGAAATACCAGAATATGATGAGTTGTATGCTGTTCTGTTGGATGACTTTGTAGCAGAAAAAGTTGAACCCTTTGTACAAAGTGAAGACTACAAAAAATATGATTCAGAACCTGCTTTACAGGCTAAGTTACTAAAAGAAAAACTGCGATACTTTAAAGAGCAAGTGCGCAAGACTCTTCGTGGTTCTAATGTAAATAAAATTATGCAGAAAAGATATGGTTTTAATCCTAAAGCAATGTTGGACTATAATAGACGATCACAAATATTTAAAGAACGCGCTATGGAAAGATATTTAGAGGCTTACGAAGAACCAGAAACAGAACAGGGATACGACTTCAATATACTGCTACAATTAGCAAAAGAAGAAGAAGCAAAAGTAAGGGGTGAGGCCAGAAGTGATGACCCCAACCCTATACAAGATTAATCACACACAAAGGTGTCTACTTAACGATTGTCGCCATCACCCTGTAGGCGATTCCTAGCTTTCCTGTCAGCCAGTTTCTCCAAGTTGTCTTCCATGATTTTACCAAGGTTTGCATCCACTTCTGTTGCTAACATAGCACAATACCATAACACATCACCTATCTCACTAATGACTGCATCTTTGTACTCTACTTTTTTGCCTTTGACAAATCCTAGATAACCACCAAATGATGTTCTCTCATATGGTTGCTTGGTATCACGTACGACTTTCTTTATCTTATTAGCAATCTCACCAGCTTCACCAGTAAGCCCAAGAGTTAAATACTCAAGGGCTTTTTCTTTGGGAAAGATGGCAGTCTCTGCTGCTTTACGTTGATATTCTGTTGCTGTAATGTCACTCATATATCTCTCCTTCATCCATTGTTTAGCTTCTTCCTTTAGTCCCATTATACTGACCTTTCTCTAGCTGCTCATAGTAAGCATCGTTCCAACCACGCTGCCACTCACGGTACTGCATGGTGTTAGGGTCAATGTTAGGACGGTTCTCTTCAAAGAGTATTTGCTTGCCTCGCTTGACAAGCCTACCACCACGCTTAAACGCATCGTAGCCCCACTGGTATTGTATGCGCAGTGGAGCATCGTATTTACTTAGGCCATTACGCCGCACTTTCTAACTCCCTTTCTATTCGCACAATTTCATGTACGTTATGCATGTTAAAAATCTTAATGGCTGACACTTTGTCAATCTTAAACCATTCACCCTTACGGTCATCAGCAAAATATTCAAATGCTTTGTGCATTTCTTTTTCTTTGGCGTGACGATTATTTACAGCAATCTTAGCCACAATCTCGTAATCACGAAAAGGTGAAGATGTCTGATAGCCATTCAAACGATCTTCTGCGATGCTGGCTTTACCAACCTTGACCCACTCAGGCCAAGCATTGTTAGTAATCAAGTAAACATCTCCCTGCTCTGTGCTTTCAATTTTACTGTGTGACCACACATCATCCAGTGACTTGTACCTACCCGGCTTATGCAGGGGATGTTCTTTCGGTATGTACTTACCATTTACCCACATGCGTTGATGGTTACGCTTGTACTGCGCTTCCGGGTTGTCCTTGTAGTACATCGGCTTCCCTGTGTATGGGTTTGGTTCAAATCTATCACGCATTATCTTTCTCCTTTTCTTTCTGTTTCAACCACTCTTCTCTACTTGGGTGATGAACAGGTGGGTTATGTTGCACCCACCCATCACCTTTTTTCCATACTACACTCATGCTGCGTTCAAGTCAACTACTTCACAAACACCAGCGGTACAAGCTAACTCACGCCCACCGGATGTAGTATCTTCCTTCTCAAACTCTTGCAACACAGACCAGTCTACGTTCTTTGGCATCTTAGCTGCCCACTCTTTGTATGTGTCAGCATCAATGTCTTGATAAGGTGCTTGCTGATACGTATGCTCACTGAATGGCAGGAAGCTAATACCACTGACCTCATCAAAGTGTTCATAGACCCACGCACCTACAGCCATCCACTCATTCTCTTTGACTGAGATAGTGACTGATGGTTTGTGTTCACACCAGTGACGCTGGTAAGTCAGCCACAGTTCAAGCTGCTCAATAGCGTTCATCTGTGTGCGTGTGATAGCACCTTTCGGTGACTTCATAGGAAAGCTGAACACTGTTGTAGAGTCGGGTTTCATAACATCAGGTTCAGCAGGTATACCCTGTGAGATAAGGAACTGTGTTAGTGGGTCTTTGTTATCACCACGCACAGTCCTGATATAATAAGGATTGTGACGTGCGTGTATTCCACTAGCTGCATCAGTTAGCTGAGACACAGTGCCGCTAGGCTTCACACAGGTAACAGCAGCAGACTGCTCAATGCCAAGTTCCCATGCCATAGCTTTGTTTGCATCAATGGCAGTAACACGTAGCACCTCAAGTGTATCAGCTACTTCTTTGCCTTTGTGTAGTGTAGCACAGTCCATGATACCTGTCAGTGATACCCCAAGCAATCTTTCTTCTTCCGTGTTGTTCTTCCAAATCTTACGAAGGTATTTGAAATCAGTCAGCGTAGATTGGAATGTGCCTAGAATGGTAGCAAGACGCACCTTCTCTTTCAACGACACGAGAGTATCTGTTTCACGTGCAACAACCTCTGACAAGTTACAGAACTGGTATGGACGTAGGATAATCTCAGAGCAAGGGTTACAACCAAAATCAATGTAACTTGACCCATCTCTTTGAGGATGCATAATGTACTGCGAATCAGTGTCGTCAATAAGAGCCGCATTGTGTAGTTTACGGCGTCCATTTTTTGCGGCTTGTTTCACAGCAGACTGACGATTAAATATACCACGCTCACCTGACTTACTATCATATAATGACATCCACTCACGCATAAATGTACCCATTTCTGGCTTACCCTTATACGCCACACTATTGTTTGCAAGCGCACGTTGCCCTTCGTTAGTCCACCACTGACCTGACTTAGCGTGTGCCATCTGGTCATCGTTAAGATTAGACAATGAAATCAACGCACTACGGCGTACACCACCGACCACAACAACTTCACCAATCTTACACATGATGTCGTGACACTCGATTGGATACAGTCTGCGACCTGCTGCACCCTTGAACTTCTGCACACAGAACTCAAACAGTTCAACCAATGGCTGTGGACCTGAGGCACGACCACCGAATGTCTTGAGCCTTGCACCTGCAGGACGTACCTCTGACACATCCCATTTAGGGACTTGGCCTGTGTACAGCATGGCAATCAGTTCCTTCAGTGACTTAGCCCAACCGGGGCGGCTATCACCTACTTTGATTATTGTATCTGTGTTGTGAAACTCTTCGTTAACAACAGGCAGCTTTTCTATACAGTGACGCTCAACGCTGAAGCCAACGCCAGTGCCACACATAAGAATGTACATAGTCTCATCGAATGCACGTGGGCTATCCACAGGCACGTATGAGCAGTTGTATCCACCTACGTGGCAGCGGTCTAGTGCTGGCCCCGCAGTCATCAATGCCCTCATGCTAGGCATGATTGATTGGTTAAGCACAGCTTCCTCTAATTCTGACCTCAGTGAATCAGGAAGCTGATACCCATAATTATTATGTAGATGAGAATCCATATAATCAAAGTATCGTGCGACTGTTTCACCCCATGTCTCCCTTCGTTGCTCATCTTCTTTCCATCTTGCATAGCGTGACAGTGCTATGAAGTTCTGATAGTCTGTTGGTAATGTATTGCTAATCATCTTTTACTCCGTAATAGTTCGTATGTTTTTTATTGTAGCACCGTCAACATCATAAAAATATTCTTGGATGCCCTCTTCTAGTTCCTCTCCAACTTGACCATCTGCTGGCACAGGATACTCTTCATCGTCTACATCAATGGTTATGTACATTCTAACTCGCATCCGCCATAACCTCTTCAATCAATCTATCCAAGTACCACTTGGCTTTCTCTAAATCTTCTACAGGCTTATCTTTGTAGTCGAATCGCCATAGGTATTTCATAATGTTACCCTGCAAGTAGTACTTGTATCCATCACCTGTAGCTGCAGAGATAGCGTCAATGCATTCAATACCTGTCTGGTTGTAGTGTGGTGGGCTGTTTACCATATCTGCAGAAGGTGGGTAGTCTTCTGGGCTACCTACATCACTTTGCTTCATAGCTTGTTTCATATACTCTCCATGTCTCATCAAGCACTCCCTTTCGTATCTGTATCAAACCGTATGTGTACAATGTTACCATCATATGTCTTTTCTACCTCATTCGATTCTTCCATGTCAACTATTACTTCATCTTGAGCCATAGCATAGTTATGAAACATTTCTCTAACCTGTTCAACTTCTTCCATAATGGGAACTGAAGAACATACCATTTTACTAAAATGCGTAAGCTGAGAATAGTCATCGTCATCAAGCGGATTCTCTGGGAATGTTACTATGGTAATGTCTACCTGCCCCGTCCACGAATTGTACTTGTCTAACATAGGTCTTATCCTAATTATAAAATCTTCTTTAGATATATTAGCCTTTAGGCTATCTAGAATACTCATCTGTAACTCCTTTTCACTTTTGTACCCCCAAACTTTATAAATTTAGGATGCCTATTTTTACCTTTCTCCTTTAACCATTCTTCGGGAATAATCCTGTCGTAATACCTAAAGTCGTACTTTATACACCATTCACCATAAGTAGATTTAGCACCCTTACGTAGCTTACGTCTGCTATTTTCAAACACAAAACGTATATCTAATTTAGGATGCTGCTTTTTAATAGCCAGATGCTTGCGTCTATCTGCTGCGGTGAACATACCTTTTGTTTCAATGATGATGCCATTGGACAGCACGAAGTCTGGTGTGTAGGTTCTGTATGCAAGGTCTTCCCACTCAATCTTAACTTGTTCATACAAGAACTCTACGTTAAGTTCAGTAAGGTAGTCCGATACCTTGAGTTCCAGACCGCTACGATAGCCATACTTTCGTGCTGCCCTAAATTGTTTTGCGTTAGGCAATTACATCACCAATGTAGTTTACCATAGGTGGATTCTTTGCCTGTGACTTTACAGCAGGTAACTCAATAAGACTATCCCAGCAATCAAAGCGATAGCTGCAAAATTTACATCCGTCATTAAGGACTTTATTACCTGTGGGCTTGCCACGAAAAGTCTCAGGCACTGGTTCAAAACATCTTTCAAACTTGTTCTCCTTTACTTTATCTACGGTAGCTTTAATCTTGAATACCTCATTATCTATGTCAAGACCTGTAGCTGGTGTATATTTAAACTGACCATTAGATTTGTTTACTACCCACCAACCGCCAGCTTTTTTACCAGATGCTTTTGCATATCCAGCTAACTGAGCCACATACCCGAAGCCATCACCGCTGGCAAGACTGTCATAGGATTCAAACTTGTTTCTGTATGACCAGTCTGAAGCTGATTTAATATCATCAACTGCACCATCAATGATGAGGTCATAACTACCAGAAACGCTATCGTCATCAAGGTCAAGAGAAACTTTATCCGTGTCTTCATATTTAACTCCTGCTTCTGTTAATAGGGCTTTGAAGACAGCTTCAACGATGTCTCCAATCATCATGTTAATTACAAATGTCGATGGTGGTGGCACCGCTGCCTCTGGCTTGTTCTTGTCATACCAGAGTTGGCAAGTAGGACGACCTACATTGGACATGCGCAATGTAAAGTCGCCCCGCTTTTTACCACTACCAAACTGACGCTGTGCAGCAGCCATGACATCTTTACCAATCTGTTCGATTGTTTTGTCTGACATTGTAGAGGTGCCAGCGATAGCACTCTGCAAATACTGATGTACAGCTAGTTCAGCAGGATGGTTCATACTATTCACCTGAACCTTCGATTTCAATGAAGTCTTCTACGACATCAATGTCCTCATCTGACATCTTATTACGAGTGGTCTTGTCCCACTCAGAACAGATGTAGTCGTTATAGTTCTGAACCCAAGCCATAAAGTCTGCAAACAAGTCTTGGTCTGCTTCTTGTAGCTTGATTTCATTCTTAGCATCCAGCGTGGGGATAGGTAGATAGAACACAGCACCCGTAGGTATCTTACGCTCCTCTGTAGCCAAGCTGATGTTGTGTTGCACAGGAAGACGCTGCATCTTACCTAGCTTAGAAAATGGCTCACCCATAATCTTAAAGGCATCACGATTGTCAATCTCCCAGATGAATGGGACATCAACACACTCCCCTGATTCACCAGATTCGTAACGAGCGTCTTCCATGCTGATAGTACCAAAGATAACACGCACACGCTTAATCTGCTTGATTAAGTCTTTCTTATCCTGCGACAAGGCGTTGAAGTCTTGAATGTAACCTGCAGGTTTACCACAGTTAAACGTACCCATGTTATCTTTCATGTCAGTGTTCATATCGTTGGACATAATTGTCTTCTGATAGGTACCCCGTGGTTCACCCGGCTTTGCTCCATGATTAGAATGAAACCGCTTGTACATGAACCGTTGTGCAAAGGGACGAATGATTGCCCCCTTACCATAAAGTACACCGTTGGATGGTACATCCAGACGATACACACCGCCGTTGACAACCTCTACTTTCATAGCTGTGCCATCAACAATCTTTTCACCCATGATGGGACTGTGCTGTATTTTAAGACGAGCCAACATGTTGGCCTTTTTATCTCCACCAGAATCAATACTCATACCCATAGCGTTAGCCATAGCTGAATAATTGTCCACATCAATATGCATAATTTCAGTACTCATTTATTGCTCCTTTCTCTTTAGATGCATAGTTATATCACGCCACATCCTTAGTGTCAAGCCAATTATCTCCTATTTTTGATTCTAGTAGAAGTGGCACATTTACAGTAACACCAAACTGAAGTTGAATCAAGCCTTCAATATAATCATTTATCTTACGTATTATATCTAACACTTTAACTTCTTCCTCTGGATGTACATCAATGACAATCGAATCATGTACTGTGTTTACTATACATGACTGACAATCGTTTAGTTGTTTGTCAATCTCTAATAGAACAACAGGCACAATATCTGCTGTAGCAAAAGATTGAACAGGGTAGTTCTTTATCTGGGTAAAGTGCGACACCTTGCCGGTTGAATAGCGTTCCATATCAGGAAAGCAAAACTCTCTTCCAGAAGGCGTAACTATCTTACCAGTAGTCATAGCTTCTTTAGCCAGTCTGGAATGCCAAGCGGCGATGCCTTTGTACTTTTCTGTGAAGTGTGTGTAATACTCTGCTTCCGCTGACGTTCTCCCAAAGCCCGTTGCGCCATAAAGCGGTGCAAACGTGTGAGCCTTTGCAGTCTGGCGATCCGTAGGTTGACCAGCATCGGTAATAACTTTAGCGGTGTATGAGTGTACATCAAATCCAGTAGATACTTCATTTATAGCAACCTCATCTTGTGATAAGTATGCGGCAGCGCGAAACTCTAGCTGTGCAAAGTCAGCCTCTAGTATCTTACCGCCATCCCATCGTGACACAAATACTTTCTTAACAGGAAACGTGCCGCCACGTGGCATGTTCTGCATGTTTGGGTCTGCACCAGAGAAACGCCCGGTAGCAGTCCTGTGCTGCAATAGACGTACATGCAGCTTACCATCAGACTTAGTGTGTGTCTGAATACCATCCACAAAAGATGACAGATACGTTTCTAGGGCAGACAAACGCTGCAGGTCTGTAAGAAACCTTTCAGCCTCAACAAAGCCACTCTTCCTAGCTGAGTTAGCTAATACATCCAGCATCTTTTTGCTTGTGCTAAAGCCATGTGCGCTAACCCATTTAGCACTAGGGGCTTTGAACTTTAAACCTGCAATAGATTGTGTAGGTGTAAAGCGATACCCGACACCATTACACTGCTTACATGTAGGCAGCTTTGCATACGGTGTGCCATCTTTCTTTAGCTTCTTTTCTTTGCCTGTACCATAGCAAGCAAAACACTGACCTGCTTTGGTCTTATATATGATAGAGGAATGATTATTTACCTCATTAGTAAAGTCTTCCTTAGACATATAAGGTGTAAACAAATTTGCCCACAGAGCCTTGTTGTCCGGCTTTCTACTATAGATAACCCACGACATCTGCTCTGGACTATTGAGATTGATAGGTGTGTCCCCCATCAAGTCAGACACCTGTTGCTTCAACCGCTTCTCTATCTGTTCTTTTTCCTGCTCAAACTCCTTGCGCACACTGTCTAATATGGACAAGTCTACTTTGAAGCCACGCTGATAGATACGAGACAGACATACAGCGACACGATTAGTCAGCGTGACAGTGTTCATCAATCCTGAATCTTCTTCACTGTTCAGTCGCAACATTAGCTTGTCTGACAACTGCTGCGTAGCGTTTAGGTCAGCAGACAGATACTCACACAACTCGTTGTATGGTATATCCCGTACACTGTAACCTTTTTTTAGATAATCCTTCAACGTGTCCTGTTTCTTTGTATCCAACTCGTAACGCTTTGCACAGGCTTCAAGTGACAGAGGTTTCTTGATACCCCGTTGTAATACATACTCAGCAAGCATGGTATCAAACACAGGACCATCATATTTGAAACCGGACTCCCATAGCCACAGTAAGTCATGAGCAGCGTTGTGACAGATAAGGATAGTGGCTTCATCAAGGAACCACTGCACATGCTTGTAGTAATGTTGTTGATTAGGTACGTCACAATGGTCAAATGGGAAGTGTCGCTCCACGTCTTGATCTGTCAACACACCAACCATAGTCAATGAGTTTTCTGGTTCAAACGGATCAAAGTGTAACTTGCCATCACGCTCTGTAACTGTGTTTTCTACATCTAATGTTAACTTCATGCTTCATATCTCCCTGTCTGATAATTGAACTCACACACTATACGACCATGCCAGCCAGTCAACTTATTCTTTGCAATCACTAAGTGCCGGAAGCCATCGTCCTCTGCAACTTCAGCATCACCAGTGTTGTTGTTGTTTGTTTGTGGACTCTTAGCAATCAGAATCATGAGGTCAGCCTCTGCAGCCTTACCTGTACGAGAGCCTTCCATCATAGACTGGTTAAGGTTGACACGACCTTCAGCTTCAGCATTTAACTGTGACATATAAAAGATAGCACAGCCATACTCTTTAGCAATCTGACGTGCATAAATAGCGTTGGCTTTTAGTGCTTCATCCGGGCGAGAGAACCCATTAAACTGTGCAAACTTATCGCCCATGTCTAACACAAGAATGTCAGGCTTGTAGCTTTTACATACAGATTCTACCCACGCCATGTCTTTACCAGTGCTGTCATATAACATGATATTATTCTTAACTGAATCGTACATCGTATGAGCCTTGTGTGGGTTCTCCTTTACTTCCTGTAAGGTCATGCCTGTAGCTACACTAAGATACCTAGCACCTACACGATGTCCGCTTTCCTCGTTACACAACACAATACACTTAGCACCCTGCCGCGCAAAACCACTTGGTCCTGCAATCATGCTGGCATGAAAAGATGTCTTGCCTGTGTTGGGTCTTGCACCAATCTCAATCAAGTGACCGCCATTCACACCCTCTACCTTACGTGCCAGCGTAGGTATGTTAAACGTCCATTGAGACTCTAAGTCATTACGACTGATGAGAGATTCTATAGAAAGATCGTCCCAATCGACATTAAGATTTGGGACAAAATCATCAGTATAATTATCAAGAATGTCTCTGAGGGGTTGTAGTGAGGAAATAGTACCGTTAACATAGTCAAAACCAAGATTAGCAATGTCTTCGCCAACAACCTGCTGAAATAGTTTAGACAGAACATCTGCCGCAATGTCTTTACCAAGTGGCTGCTCCCTTTTAATCTTCAGAAACAAATCAGAGTATGCCGTTTTCTGCGCAGTAGTCAGCGTAGTGTTACTAGACATAAAGATTGCTTCAATCTCATCAGGGGATACAGTTCTCTTGTACCTGTCCATAGCAAGGTCAATAGATTGTTTAATTTTACGTACGTCCTTGCTGAACAGTCTGTCTGGACAACGTGACCCCCTGTGGTCATCGTAAAACGATTTGTCCATCAAACTTCTAACTAGCGATAATTCCATTCAACTTCTCCATATCTTCGGGGTTACGATATTTCAAATCATCTGTAAGACGTAGGACACGAACATCGTTTACATGCCCACGCAATTCTTTTGCTATCTGCAAATTCTTTGTAAGAGCATCGGGATCTAATGCAATTACCGCTGTTGAGAACTGTGTGAGATACCCTTTATGCCCTTCCTGTAGAGATGTACCAAGAAGAGCAACCCCGACAAAGGATTTAATGCCACCAACCACGGCTGCACTCACACAGTCCTCAACAACTACAGCGACATTACCACAACCATGATAGAAAGGCAAGTCACTATTTCCATATCTTTTCCATTTAGGTAAACGCCCACTCAAAGAGCGACCTACAGCATCTACAAAATTCTTACCGTCACTGATAGGAAACACAGCACGGTCTTCCTTTACATCGTACATCATACTGACTTCATCTGGTTCAAAGTTATACGTGTAACAAAACTTTAATACAGTCCGTTTATTTCTGTGAGGTATAATGTAACTAGGCAATTCAAATTCTTCTTTCATTTTCTGTACTCCTTTCTTTCTTGCCTTTATGTCATCCACAGATAATCGTACCCGCTTCTGTCCAGATACATTACAAGATAACTTGTAACAGTTCCACAGAATTGTACCCATGTTATTAGTCACGGTAAATGTCCTTTCTCCACAGTTAGGACATTTCATACGCTTTGTTTCTCCATCACTTAGATGTAAATCATTTATATGTTTATATATATTATATATAATAACTCTCCTTGTGGCACTTTCATGTGCTTGTAACATGTTTTTTACGAGCCGTCAATGCACTTTCTGCACTTGTGTATGTATTTTTCATATACGGCTTTACACTATTTGGACTGGCGTGACCTGTAACAGCCATTATCTGACCCATGGTCACTCCTGCCTCTACCATTTCTGTAGTGCCTGTACGCCTCAAATCTGCGATTCTAAGGGTGTCTGGCAATCCAGCTAGGGTTATAGCCTCACGTGCATGACGAGACAGCCTGTCCAGCTTGTAGGGCGAATAAACGCCATTCTGTGGTTTAAAGTAGGGGGCAACATAGTCCTGAAACCCGAAGTCTTCTTTTTGCTGTACAAGCATGTCATACAAATCATCTTCTATTGGTAAATGTACAACTGCCCCACGCTTAGATTGTTCCAGATTTAACACACGATTGTCAAAGTCGATGTACTCAAACTTCAACATTCTCATGTCTCCCACCCTTTGACACCATTCGTATGCCATCTGTGCTATCAACCCTAGATTGCGAAACTCAAAATGAGAATAACAATAGTCTAAAAACGACACGATCTGATCTTTACGCCACACAACCTTGCGAGGCTTGACCTGCTTACGTTTAAATGTAGTGAAAGGATTGGCCTCTACAAACCCCATTTCCATGCCAAACGAATACATTTTTCGTGCTACAGCACACATATGATTAGCCATGTAGACCCCCCGTTGTAGCCACTGCTCATACGCCTGTCGAGCCTTTGCACCTGTCATGTATTTTACATTTGTACTTGACAACGCCTTTCCCTCAACTTTTGTGTCTAGCAGCACCCTCATATAGTATTCATATTCTAGTTGAGTTCTATGTGCTAACGAACTGTAATCATTAGATAAAAAATATTTATCCGCTAAATCTTGTAGCGTTATTTTTGCCATGCTATCTCCTTTCCCAAAACTTGCTGCTCCCCCCTATGACCGTAGATAAATTTTTTATGAGAGAGGAACATAAAGCTCCTCTCCCAATATTTTGTTATCTATGCAGCTAACAATTCTTTGAATGGCTTGCTATCAATCCACTGCGATACAGTATGCTCTCTGTTGAACATGCTAACAGCGGCGGTGTCTTTGCCAGTGTTTCTTAGCTGGAAGCCATTGTCATTAGCATGGCTAGAGTAGTTGGTAAATGCTGAGTACAAAGCCCATGCATTCTGTCCGCGTGTCTTTGCCTCTTCAGCATACAAGCCCAGCATCTTGTCACCAACACGTTCTGATTTCATCAGCGTGTGTAACATATTCCTGACATCATTGTACACCAGAGGCTTTCTAGCCCAGCCTTGTAGACGTTCTGACTGTGCATAGAATGACTGAGTAGATTCACGCAAATCCATTATGAATCTGTCCATACTAAACAGGCTACTATTCTTCCGGCGAACCTTATCATGCTCTCCGCGAATCATGCCATTGGTGCAAAAGAAATCAATAGCACCAAAGAAAACCTGATTAGAACAACTACCGTCAATGCCATGCAATGCAATGATACGCTGGGCAATGGTAGTGCTATGCTTATCTGTCTCAATACGGGCAGTCACATTTGGTAGAGTCATGTCTAAC
>CENG01021980.1_pt1 | contig 15241 bp, 18 predicted proteins | sample 530131 | NCBI WGS metagenome assembly CENG01 (sample SAMEA2591057, study PRJEB7988) | marine metagenome | biome: marine biome (ENVO:00000447); feature: surface water (ENVO:00002042) layer; material: saline water (ENVO:00002010), including plankton (ENVO:xxxxxxxx) | depth 5 m
TATGGATGCGGATGCGATGACAAAAAAGAATTTATTTCGCTCGATATTAAATGATTTCAGAATTGGTAAAATTGATATTTTAGTAGGGACTCAGATGATTGCAAAGGGCTTAGATTTTCCGAATGTTACTTTAGTTGGATTGGTGGATGCAGATCGCTCTTTACACGTTGAAGATTTCCGTGCGAGTGAGCGTACTTTTCAATTAATTGTTCAAGTATCAGGCAGATCCGGTCGTGGTGACAGGGCAGGAGAAGTTGTTGTGCAAACGTGTACCCCTCACGCTTCACCTATTCTTTATGCGCGACAGACGGACTTTCAAGGGTTTTTAATGGAGACTTTAGAGCAAAGAAAAGAATTCAACTATCCACCTTACCGTCACTTAATAAGGCATTTATTTTCGGGAAAAAATCCGGACAAGGTGCGCTTTTTTATGAATCAATGGTTGAAAGACTTGAAAGCAGCAACGGGTGAATCCTTAGAAATTCGTGGTCCTGCACCAGCGCCTATTGAAAAAATCAAAGACGAATACCGTTTTCATTTTTGGTATTTTACCCCAAGTGTTGTTCGTACAATTAACCCAATCAATGAAGCGAGAAAAGCATTTAAACCAAAGCTTGATAAAGACGTGAGAGAATGGATTGATGTAGATCCTTTCCAAATGTCTTAGTCAATTTATATCTAAGCATCAATTATCAAATCGGAATCACCTTTAGGCTTTGAGCAGCAAAGGAGAATATGCCCTGAATCGGGTTCACCAGTATGACCGAAAGGGTATTCGATTTCTCCTGAAATTAGTGGATGTTGGCAGGACGTACAATTGCCCATACGGCAACTAAACGGCAAGGCTAGATCATTAGCTTCAGCTAATTCTAGGATGTTTTCATAATTATCATCCCATTTGATGACTTCATTGGATTTTGTGAATTTAATTTCTGACATGCGAAAAACCTAGATTATCCTTCATTAATTGGCTAGTATGAATTAACATTTTTTATTATATATTTATTATGCAAAATATTCGCCAAATTGATTATAAAAAACCGAGAATTTTAGTTTCTTATTCAAAAAAGTGTCACGTTCTTCTCTTAGGAGAAGAGTCTCGTTATCAATTTTCTGGCAAGATGGTAGAGGGCGAAGCGAGTCAGTTTGTAAAAATAGGTGATGTACGCCATGACTGGCAAAAATCCTCATTTCCCTTACCTTGGACTGATTCAGGTGATATTGTTTGGCCAGATTGAAGATTAATATGCATCTTTTCTTGACAGATTGTCCTCGCATCGGTTTTTTCTTCTGTTTCCTATTCTTTAAGGAGTTTATTAAATTATGGCATTAAAAATACGATTACAACGTCATGGAACTAGTCACCGACCATTCTATCGAATGGTTGTCACTGAAGCAAACGCTCGCAGAGACGGTCGATTTGTGGAGCTTTTAGGCACTTACGAGCCACAGGCTAGTCGTCCAGAAAATGAATTGAATCTTAAAATAGATAGAGTTGAGTACTGGAAGTCAGTAGGTGCAAAAACTACTGATACTGCAGAGAGTTTACTTCGCAGAGCCCGTCGTGAAATTGATGGTGTTATTCCAAAAGAAAAATCTAAAAAAGAAGAGAAGCAGATTGAACAAGCGGTTGTTGCAGAAGAGGCAGCTGAGCCAATTGTAGAAGCCGAAGAAGCGGAAGCAGTTGCTGAAGAAACCACCGAAGCATGTTCTTTACCTGAGGCTGAGACAGTTGAGGCAGAAGCCGAAGAAACGGAAGCATCAGCAGAAGAAGCTTCAAAAGAATCTTAATCTAACTTAAGTTCTAGCTCCTAGAGCTATGAAAATTGAATTTGATATACTAACCCTCTTTCCAGAAATGGTGGAGGGTTTTTCGTCTTCTAGTATGTTAGCTAGAGCCCAGTCTAATGATGTCATTGGATTGAATACACATAATATCAGAGATTGGACCGACGATAAGCACAAAACAACGGATGATATTCCTTATGGAGGAGGGGCAGGGATGGTAATGAGTCCAGCTCCTATATTTAATGCGATTGAGAGCTTAAAGCGTGAACACAGTAAAGTCGTCTATATGGCACCTGACGGAGTTCCATTCAATACAGCTAAGGCTCAGGATTTATCCAAAGAATCGCATATCATAATCCTCAGTGGGCATTACGAAGGAGTCGACCAAAGGGTACGTGATGAGCTTATAGATGAAGAAATAAGTATAGGTGATTTTGTATTAACTAATGGCACTTTACCCGCAATCATATTAGTGGATGCGGTAAGCCGATTTGTTCCTGGATTTTTAGGTGATCAAAAATCCTTGACTGAAGAAACATTCATGAACAGTTTACTCGCTTTTCCTCAATACACACGACCTGCGATATTTCGTGGTTTGTGTGTGCCAGAGGTCCTTTTATCTGGAAATCATAAAGCGATTGAACAATGGCGAAAAGATCAACAGTTTAAAAAGACAACTGGTTTGAGACCGGATTTATTAGAAAATGGAGACAAATAATTTATGAGCCAATCAATTATAGATGAAATTACAAAAGATCAACTGAAGGACGACAGAGGAGACTTCAAAGTTGGCGACGGTGTTCGTGTACACCTTAAGGTTAAAGAAGGTGATAAGACACGTATTCAGGTTTTTCCTGGCATTATCATCGCTCGCAAGGGAACTGGTATTGGAGAAACGTTTACAGTAAGACGCATCGCTTCTGGTGTTGGTGTTGAAAAGGTATTTCCAGTACATAGCCCAGTTATCGAAAAAGTAGAGATTGATAGAGAATCAATCACTATGCGTGCGCGTATGTATTATATGCGTGATCGTATCGGTAAGGCAGCTAATCAAGTGAAAGAAAAACGCCTCTACGAAGGACGTAGCTAATTTAACTTTATCTTTACACAAAAAAGCCCCCAGAATTCTGAGGGCTTTTTTTATTGAAAATGTTATTAGGTTTAAGCTTTTTGAACTTTACCTGCTTTGATCGCTTTTACTGATACCCACATACGCTTTACTTGGCCTGAGGGTAACTTAACTCGGATACGTTGTAAATTTGGTTTAAAGCGTCTTCTGGTGTTTTTAACCAAGCTAGTACCAATCCCACCACTTTTCTTGGTAAGACCTTTTCTTATAATTCTACCGCCTTTTACTGGGCGTTTTCCTGTGATTGCGCAAATTCGTGACATAATATTCCTTTGTTTGAGAAAGAGATGACAAAAATGGTTTTAAATAAAGATTCAAGCCTTTTCTTTATTTACCCTATTAATTTTATTTCCTTATGGCATGGAATGTTTGAAATTTCTGCCCCATATTGGCTGGGTGTATCAATTCTAAAAGTGTTTGTTTAGTATGAGAAAAAGTAAATTGGCTCTGTGATAAGATTTCTTTGATACGATCTTGAGCATGTATTACAAAAAATGCTTCTTGTGACTGAAGATGACTTTGAGTGTTTTTATTTTTATCAAAAATCTCTTTTATGAAATCCCAACAAACATCAAAGGTAATATCGCAGTTTCCAGGTTCATATAGTAAGTCAGTACCTTGTTTATGTTTGTAATAAGTTCGCGCACTTCCATTAGGCATCTGCGTAGCAATTTCATTCCAAGTTTTACCATAATCAAAAAGCATTACCAAGCCAGACCATCGTTTATCTGAAATAGCTTGAATTTGATTTTGTGTCTCAGGCGACAAATCTATTTGATACCCATTACTTACTTTAGTGGGTAAACGCTCAGCAATTGATTGAATAGGTGGAGAGAGTTTTTCTAGTAAAGTCTCTTCTAATTCATCCTTTGTATTCAGTGTGACTGCTTTTTCATACCATTGACCATTTAAATAGACTAAACGATGAAAAGGAAGTGCATCGAGCCATTCATTGGCAAAAAGAATTATGGGTTCATTATTTATCTTTAATTCGTCTCCTTTGCGAATTACAGATTGTTTTTTGAAAGGATGTTCGTCTAGTTGGCTTAATAATGAGGACTGGGGTTCTGCTCCGATTTCAATAAAATGATAAGAAGATAGGTCATTCTTTTTCAGAAGATTTTGCGCTGCATTTAAAACAAGTTCTGCAAATACCTTGCCAAGGCTTTCAGAAGTATAGAAATCTGTTTGAGTGGAACGTCCTACTCTTTGTTTCTTTTGGGTATAGTAACCATAAGATTCATGGTATAGAACGATCTCAATGTAATCCATATAGGTCATTGGTGACATGGAGCAGGCTTGCTTAAGGATATCTTGAAGTTTTGAATTCATAGAGAAGGGACTTGCTTCTAATCAATAAATATTAGTCAATTTACGATATTAAAATAGTAGTTTTTATTTTTGTATTAGAGTCATGATTTTAGCAATAGAAAGTTCGTGTGATGAGTCGGCATTGGCTTTGTTTGATCCTAAACGTGGTATTATCATAGAGAGAATTTCTTCGCAAATAGAACTTCATTCTGAGTATGGAGGAGTTGTTCCCGACTTAGCTAGTCGAGAGCACTTAAATAATTTTCCTCTATTATTGAAAGAATTAGAGTTAGAGAAATACGCAGATCAGTTTAGTCATGTTGCCGTAACCAATGGCCCTGGCCTAGCTGGTTGTCTTGCTATGGGTGGTATTTTAGCTAAAAGTATAGCTTTTGTGTATGGATTGCCTATAATTACCATTAATCACTTAAGAGGACATGCTTGGTCACCGTTCATATCTTTACATGAGAATGATCCAAAAGGTTTTAAGTCAAAATTAGAGGCACAATTACCTCACCTAGGATTGATAGTTTCTGGTGGAAATACAGTTTTATTTGAAATTGATACGAGTCTATCGATTCATATCTTAGCAGAAACTGTCGATGATGCTGCAGGTGAAGCTTTAGATAAAGGCGGCAAATTATTAGGGTTAGCTTATCCTGCTGGTCCTAGAATTGAAATTTTAGCTAGAGAAGGTGATAGTAGTTACACCGAATTTCCAAAAGCGATGGGTAATCGTAAAGACAAACGTTTTAGTTTTTCTGGCTTGAAGACAAGCTTGCGTTATAAGTTAGATAAGATGAAACAGTCAGATATTGATGGAAATTTATCTTCTATTTGTGCTGCCTATCAAGAGGCAGTTTTCCATCAACTAATTAAGAAGACAGGTCAGTTTATTATTGAGGGTAATTATAAAAGCTTTGGCTTATCAGGTGGCGTAGCCAATAATCTAAATTTGAAAAATAAGTTTAACAAGTTATCATCCAGTCATGGTATTCCTTTTTACAGTGCATTACCTAAACATAGTGGAGACAATGCAGGAATGATCGCTTTTGCCGGATTTATCGACTTAGAATATTCTCTTGAAACCCAACAAAATGATTTCGTAAATATTGAACCTTCTTTAAGTTTGATTGATAGATGATTTTTTTCATTTTTTGAAAAAACTCGATTGACCTAAAGGTAAAATCATAACTTACTTTCCACTTTTAGGAAAAGGCCAGATAGCTCAGTTGGTAGAGCAGAGGACTGAAAATCCTTGTGTCCGCAGTTCGATTCTGCGTCTGGCCACCATTTTCCTAAATTTTCACATACAACGATTACCCTGTTATTAAAACCAGTTTAAGGCTATCATTTTTAGCATGTTGATAGGGTAAAATTAAGGAATTTTATTAAATGGAAAATTTGTGGTTCGCTATTGGATTAACTTTATTTGCAGGAATGGCGACAGGTATAGGCAGTATTCTGGCCTTTATGACCTCAAGGACCAATTACCGAGCATTATCAGTAGGAACAGGGTTTTCTGCTGGTGTCATGCTCTATGTTTCTTTTGTTGAGATTTTTTCAGAGAAGGGCGCTTCTGCCCTAGTTGAATATTATGGTTATACTCAAGGTCACTGGATAAATGTTATATCATTTTTCTCAGGCATAGCAATAATCGGAATTATTGATGCCTTAATCCCAAAATTTGAAAACCCTCATGAAGTTCATAAAGAAAAAGAGTATGAATTATTACACTCGAAAAGTGAGGTTTCGGATGAAGATATAGAAGATTTTAAGCGTTCAAAGAAATTGATGCGAATGGGCTTATTTACAGCTTTAGCCATAGCAATTCATAACTTTCCAGAAGGACTAGCTACATTTTTATCAGCATTAGAAGATCCAACAATTGGAATTCCTATCGCAATAGCAATTGCCTTACATAACATCCCAGAAGGGATAAGTGTTTCAATTCCTATTTTCTATGCGACCGGTAATCGAAAGAAGGCCTTTATATACTCTTTTCTGAGTGGATTAGCTGAGCCTATTGGTGCTTTAATTGGCTTTGCTGCCTTGTATTATTTTATGGGCGCTGATTCTGGTGTGATTCCTTCAAACATAATGGGCATATTATTTTCAGTAGTTGCAGGTATTATGGTCTACATAAGCTTGGATGAACTTTTGCCAACCAGTAGAGCCTATTGTAAAGGACATGACAGCATAATCGGGCTGATACTCGGCATGCTTATAATGGCCTTAAGCCTACTGCTTTTTAAATAATCTGAACGGAGCTAAATCTTATCATAGTCTATTATGAATATTTAATAGGCTTTGATATAAGACTAGTTATGGATTATACATTTTCGCAAATACTGTCTGCTAGACCGTATTCAATCGCTTCTTCTGCTGTCATATAGAAGTCTCTATCTGTGTCCTTTTGGATTTTTTCGAGCGGTTGTCCTGAAGCTTCTGCCAAGATGTTGTTAAGCTCGTCTCGCAATTTTTCCATTTCTTTGGCTTGGATATGAATGTCTACTGCAACAGCAATCATTTGACCTGAAATGAGAGGCTGGTGTATTAAAACACGAGAATGAGGGTAGAGGACTCGTTGTCCTTTCTCAGCGCCTGAAAGTAATATAGAGCCCATGCTTGCAGCCATTCCCGTAACCACTACTTTGATTGGTGAACTGATAAGTTGCATTGTGTCGTAAATGGCCATACCAGCAGTGATTGATCCACCAGGGGTGTTGATATAAAAAGTGATGGGTTTCCCGGGATCTTTGAACTGTAAATATAAAAGTTTTTCTGTCACATCTCGTGCAGACTTATCAGAAACTTCGCCCCATAAGAATACTTTGCGTTGTTCTAGGAATGTATCTTGTATTTTGATATGAGAGCTTTTCCCTTCAGATGATTTTGATTTAGTGTCTTCCATTGTCATAAATTTATAACTTAATTATTGAGTATTTCTTTGGCATATTTTCAAGACTAAGCTTCAATCTTCTCGATTCTATTTAAGTGACGTCCGCCTTCAAATTCTGTAGTTAACCACTTTTCAATAATTTGCAAACTGAGTTCTTCAGAAGTGGTCCGAGAGCCAATAGCAATGCAATTAGCATTATTATGCTTACTAGCCATTTCAGCAGTCCATAGATCATAGCACAAAGCACAGCGTATACCCTTTACTTTATTGGCTGCAATTGCTTCTCCATTACCAGAACCTCCTAAAACAATTGCTTTATCAGCTTCACCAGAAATCACCTTTTTAGCTGCCGGCTTTATAAAATCAGGGTAATCGCATGAATCAGTGCTGAAGCAGCCCATATCAAGTACGTTTATTCCATTTGATTCAAGTAATTGAGTTATTGGCGCTTTGAGCGAAAATCCTGCATGATCTGTACCAATTGCTATTGTCTTAGTCTTAGAATTCATCTGAGAATTAAAATATTAACTATATTGTAAATACAACTTAAATAAAAAAAAAGTTGCAGTATTTCAAACATGGACTTAACTCCACTTTTTAATTTTATTAATCATGCCTAGAGAACATATCATTTTAGAGTGCACAGAAGCAAGAGCGGAAGGGAAACCGGTCTCTCGCTACATGAGTACAAGAGACAAAAGAAAGCAGCCTGAAAAAGTTGAGAAGAAGAAGTATAACAGACATCTTCGACGCCATACTCTGCACAGAGAAATCAAGGACTAAGCCTTTTTATTTTTCCTGAAGTTTCTCCAGTTGCTTCGGTGTTTCTGTATCCAATCCAATAAGGCTTTCTCAAAGCCAATGTCGTTACCTACCTTTTCTGACTCTAACCACTTGTGTTTGAGTATTTCATTTCGTTCGGCAAGAAACTCTCTATAAACAGATGAGTTGTGCATAAAGTCGTTATCTAAATAGGTGTTCTCGCTGTCGAGCGAATGCTCGATGTCGCTGGATTTGTTAGTCATTTCGGGGTACTATTGTTACAAAAGGTATATGTATCAATAGTAAAAGCTGTATAATACTTACAAATGAACGACTATTTTTGATACAATTTATCGATTAATTGATCAGCAACTGAAAGGAATTCTTTAGAAGCATTAGCCTCTATTTCGCTTATAACTATAGGAATTCCGAGATCTCCTCCTTTTCGGATTCGTACATCAAGTGGTATTTGTCCGAGAAGATCAGTGTCAAGTGAAGTTGCAGTATTCGCTCCGCCACCTTCACCAAATAAGAAGGACTTTTCACCATTCTCTTCTTCCATAAAACTCATATTTTCAATAACGCCTAATAGAGGTACATTCACTTTCTCAAACATACGTGCACCTCTTCTAGCTACTTCAGAAGCAGCCTTCTGCGGGGTGGTTACAATTACCGCGCCATCTAGTGGTATCGTTTGGGTGAGTGATAATTGAGCATCACCGGTACCAGGCGGCAAATCTATGATTAAAACCTCTAGCTCTCCCCAATTTACATTTTCGGCGAATTGTTTTATTGTTTTCATTATCATTGGTCCACGCCAAACAACAGGAGTCTCATCATCAACAAGTAAGCCCATCGATATAGTGCTTATATCATAATTTTCAACGGGTAGAATTAGATTTTTTTCAATTTGCGGTTGCCCATTAGCACCTAACATAAGTGGAATCGATGGACCATAAATATCACAATCCATAATGCCTATTTTATTTGGCTTATTGTGTTTTTTGAGAGCTTCTTGAAGAGCACAGGCTAAATTAACTGATACTGTCGATTTCCCTACACCTCCTTTGCCAGAAGCTACCGCAATAATATGTCGCACCTGTTGCATCGTTTCTATATTCTGAGGCGAAGAAGAACTATTGCTAGTTGCCTGTTTGGATGATGGGTCGGGGGTATTGACCTCCATTGTCACATTGACTTTCTCTACAGTGTCTAATGTTCCTACTTTTTCTTTGAGTGAAAGTGCAATTTGTTCAGGAATCGATGCATCACTAGTTGTTATCTCTATTGTAATAAATACCTCATTTTTTTCAAAAGTGACTTCTTTAACCAGACCAAAAGATAAAATGTCTCTAGAGAAACCAGGATATTTGACTTCTTGAATTTTTTCGCGAATTGCTTGGGTGTTCATTTTTAAATATAAAATTGTAGTTAAAAAAAAGGAAAAACCATATTAGGCAAATTTATAAATTAACTTAGTTTAGATTTGCTTTTATTTATGACGAAAACAGCATAAGTTTCATGCGTTTGTTCTATCGTTTCTTCATAATTCAGGCATTCTTATTTCATAGTATAGTATGCTCTGCAGTAATCGAGTTGCCTGATTTAGTACGCGAGTCAAATAAAGTCATTTCAATCGCATTTTCCTGTAATGATGAACGCTATAAAGGGATTGGTGAAATTGCTTTTAATATGCATGGTGCTTATCGTTTGGTATCAATTAAAGAGAGTGAATTCATCATTCAAATGGCGATACTTAAAGACGAGTCAGTTGGCTTAAGAATTCTCAATGGTACTACAATAATCCATGAATCTAAATCAAATCTAAGCGATACTTATACTTCTTTTCTTCATCTATTAGATAAAGCAGTCGAAATTACTGGTAGCACAGAAGATTTGGTGGGGTTCTATTCAGGTCAGTTTGCTTTTGTTGGTAATCGTGGTGACGTTTCTGAATTATACTTGAGCGATATATTTTTTAATAAAATTCAGCAGATTACATTTGATAAAGCTTTATTGACTCGCCCTAAGTGGTCTCCTGATGGCAACTCCTTGATATTTACTAGTTACTTCAAGTCTGGATTTCCCGATTTATTTGAAATAGATTTAATCACTCTTAAAAAGAGCACGGTAGCTGCTTTTAAAGGTACGAATACGGGAGGTGTCTATTCGCCAAAAGGCGATAAGATAGCGATGACGCTTTCTAATGATGGCAATTCAGATTTATACACGCTAAATTTAAACACACGTAACTTAAAGAGGGTTGCTAAAACTAAAGCATTGGAATCGAGCCCAAGCTGGTCTCCAGATGGGAACCAACTTGTTGTCGTATCGGATACATTAGGGAGCCCACAATTATATTTAATTAATTCAAGGGGTGGCTCAATGAAGCGAATCAAAACGAATATCAGTCGATATTGTACAGAACCTGACTGGAATCCTATTAATGAAGACTTAATTATATTTACAGCCTCGATTGGCGGTCGCTTTCAAATTGTTTTGCATTCTTTTAAAACTGGTAAAAGTACTCAATTAACTTCTGTCAATGGTGGTGCTTTGCAAGCAACTTGGATGCCGGATGGGCGACATATCGTCTTTACTGAGCGATTAAAGAGAACAACGCGTCTTGTCCTATTGGATACAGTCTCCAAAAAGAGCAATGCGCTTCATTCAATGTCTTTTGGCGATGCATCTGGTGCTACCTATTTAAATCATTGATTGAATTCTCTTTATAAGCCCAAAAGAGTTTTCTTATCAGGATGGCTCTCAATAGCAGCTTTGAATTCATCGACAGAAAAGTCTGCGATCACACAATCATCTAAGACAAAAGTAGGGGTATAGTTTTGGCCGCTAGTTTTTTGCATATCAGCCATATCATTTGGGTTATCTAAGACATCCCTAATATCAAGTGCGATATTATTGCTTTTAAAAAAAGCTAAAGCATCTTTGCACCAAGGACATTGTGATTTAATATATAAGATCGGTTTGCTCATTTATGTTTTTGTATATTAATAATAATTCTATCTATTTATATCTCAATCATTTGTCAAATCAGTGAGTAAAAGTCTACATAATACACCGTCTATAAAAGTTAAGGGTGCTCGAGAGCATAACTTAAAGGATGTGACTGTAGAAATTCCTCGAAATCAATTAGTAGTAATTACTGGTGTAAGTGGCTCAGGCAAATCTTCTCTTGTTTTTGATACTATTTATGCTGAAGGTTATCGAAAATATATTGATAGCTTATCAACTAAAGCACGTACCGTGCTCGATCAAATTCCAAGACCTGATGTTGATTTTATCCAAGGGCTGTCCCCAGTGATTGCTCTAGAGCAAAGAACAGGTTCAGGCACTAATCCAAGAAGTACAATAGCTACAGTCACCGAAATAGCGGATTATGCAAGAGTGCTTTGGGCAGCTTGTGGGGTTGCTTATTGTCCTAGCGACGGTGGGGCAATCATTAGGCGGTCATTAGATCAGTGTATAGAGAAAATTTACCAAGAAAAGGAGGGGAGCCGTTTAATGTTATTGGCACCTTGGATGGAATTGAAACCCTCAATGTTACGAGAGGAGTTGCCACGTTTAGCTCAAAAAGGTTTTCAGAGGGTCCGTTTGAATGGTGATATTTACCGCTTAGATGATGATAACATAATTGATTCGAAATCAAAATTGATTCAGGTCGATATTGTAATTGATCGTATCATACTGAGAGAAGACCAACGCAGTAGGATTGCTGACTCACTCGAATTAACTTTCAGTGAAGGTTCTCAGCAAGCAATTATTCTGGTGGAGCAAAAAGATAAAGATATTTGGAATGAGCTTAGATTGAGCATGGAATTATCTTGTGAAAATTGCGGACAAATTTTTCCAAATCCATCAGCTAAGATGTTTTCGTGGAATCATCCTGATGGTGCTTGTGAAAGTTGTAGCGGAACTGGAGAAACATTGCAATTTAGGGCAGAATTATGTGTGCCAGATGGGTCAAAATCGATAAAAAATGGAGCAATCAAACCATGGCGACTTGGTTCTAAACAGATGATTATTAAACGAAATGCTATTCTTAAACAATTAGCAGAGCAATTGCCCTATGACCCAGAGTGCCCATGGGATGAATTAGATAATGAGATAAAAAATCAAATTCTATATGGTATCGAAAATAGGGAGTTTTTATTTAAATTAAAAGGTGGTAATCGTAAGCCAGAAAGTATGCCTTATAATGGAGTACTAGTGGACTTAGAAGAGACACGAATTAATACTTCAAGTGACGGACTTAGGTCACGTTTGCTTGCTTATCAGACTTCTAAAGAATGTGAAGAGTGCAAAGGGGAAAGACTTAATAAGATAAGTCGAAATGTTTTGATAGAAGATTGTCCTTTGACCGATTTTTTAAAAATGTCTTTAAAAGATGCTAAGCAATTTTTGAAGAAATTAGTTAAGAATAAGTCCTATAATTCAATGAGTGATGCGATCAATGGGCTGCGATCTAGAATAAGTTTTCTTGATGAGGTTGGTCTTGGTTACTTAAATATGAATCGCACTTATTCTACCTTAAGCGGTGGAGAGTCTCAACGAGTAAGATTAGCGACACAACTAGGGATGTCTTTAGTCGGAGTAGTTTATATTCTAGATGAACCGAGTATTGGACTTCATGCTCTAGACAACCGGCAGTTAATTCAAACGATCATTGGGCTTAGAGATCGGGGAAATTCAGTAATAGTTGTTGAGCACGATAATGAAATGATGCTGGCGGCAGATCATCTCATAGAATTAGGACCAGATGCAGGACATGCTGGAGGTCATATTACTTATGAAGGATTGCCTAAAGAGGCGCACAAGTCAAAAAAGAGTCAATCTGGTGCTTATTTGTCTGGAGCACTTCAGGTTGAAAAAAATGTGAAGCGAAATGCGGTTTATTCTGAATATTTTAAAATTCTTGGAGCTAGGGAAAATAATTTAAAGTCTATAGATGTTTCATTTCCTATTGGATTAATTAGTGTAGTTTGTGGAAAATCTGGTTCGGGTAAAAGTACCCTGATAAATGGAATTTTAGCGAAATACGCAGCTTTCAAACTTAATCGGGCGAAAACTATACCAGGTAAGCATAGTGCAATTGAAGGACTAGATGCATTTAGTTCTGTGATTCAAGTCAATCAAGATCCGATAGGTAGAAGTCCAAGATCCAATCCCGCTACTTTTATTAAGTTATTCGATTTGTTGAGAGATCTTTTTGCTCAATGCTCTTTAGCTAAAGTGAGGGGATATAAATCCAGTCGCTTCAGCTTCAATGTAAAAGGGGGACGTTGTGAACGTTGTAAAGGCGATGGGCTAATTAAATTAGATATGCAATTTTTATCGAATGTGTATTCAGAATGTCCTAGCTGTAGAGGACGCCGTTATAATCGAGAAACTTTGGATATTTTATATAAAGGTTATTCTATATCAGATGTTTTGAATATGAGTGTGAACGAAGCACTGACAGTCTTTGAAAAGCATCCTAAGATATCGCAAAAATTAAGAACACTTTCTGAGGTTGGACTTGGCTACCTGAGTTTAGGACAATCCTCTACCACATTATCTGGCGGAGAAGCTCAAAGGATTAAGTTGTCACTTGAACTAAGCAAAAAGCAGCAGGGAAATACTTTATATATCTTAGATGAACCAACTACAGGATTGCATTGGGTGGATATTCAAAAACTTATGGATTTATTATTTCGCCTACGGGATGCTGGTAACACCATAATCATCATTGAGCACGATAAGGATGTCATACGTTTGGCAGACTGGATAGTTGAGCTAGGCCCAGACGGCGGTGAAGCAGGAGGTGAATTACTATTTGCGGGATCGCCTTCTGAATTTTTCGCAGGAAAGACTACACCGACCCAATCGATTTTTTAAAATAACTTTTTTACCTGGTGAATAGGGTTATAATTATTTTTCTTTTTTATCGTTACACCATGCTCCTTTTTTGTTGAGGTACATGAGGAAAGTATAACAATGGAAAATATTAGCAGAATTGTCTTTTTTATCATAACTATTAAAACTGTTTACTAGGATAACATCATTATGGCAAATTTAATCACAATCAATGATTTGAAAGTGCACTTTGTGAGTAAACAAGGGATTTTCACTCAAAAAACTCAAACTGTAAAAGCAGTCGACACTATTAGTTTTTGTATTCCTAAGGGTAAAACAGTTGGTTTAGTAGGAGAAAGCGGAAGCGGTAAATCAACTACTGGCAAGGCGATTGCCCGTTTGGTACCAATGACTGGAGGTTCGATTTACTACAATGATACACACATCTCTAATCTTAGTGAAAAGGAATTTTATCCATTTCGCAAAAAAATCCAAATGGTATTTCAAGATCCTTTCGGTTCTTTGAATCCTAGAATGAATATAGAGTCTTCTATCAGTGAACCCATGCTAGTTCATTTAAAAGAGCTAAACGTAAGTCAAAGAAAAGAAAAGGTCGCTTATTTATTAGAGAAAGTTGGACTTTCTTCAGACATGATGAGCCGTTTTCCGCATGAGTTTAGCGGTGGACAAAGGCAACGAATTGGAATCGCTAGAGCAATCTCAGCCGACCCAGAATTTATCATTTGTGATGAACCAGTCAGTGCTTTAGATGTTTCAGTACAGGCACATATCATTAATCTGCTGAAAGATTTGCAATCTGAATTTAATTTAACCTATCTTTTTGTAGCCCACGATTTAGCCGTCGTAGAGCATATGAGTGATACTATTTTAGTGATGACTGAAGGTAAAATTGTAGAGCAGGGAAGTGCCCAAGAAATTTGCCGAAATCCTCAACACCCTTATACTCAAAAACTCCTCGAAGCAGTGCCATCCATCTAAAAGAAATTTGGTGTTTTAAAAGATTATGCAGACCGGCTTATATTGCCATATACCATTTTGTGCTAGTACGTGCGATTTTTGCGCTTTTTATCAAGAAAAGCCTAAGCGATCTGAATTATTAGCTTATTTAGATGGTATGGAATATGAATTCCAGCAAATACCTAAGTCGACTCATTTTGATACTATTTTTTGGGGTGGTGGTACGCCCACCTTGTTATCAGCTAAAGACCTCGAACGACTCGGGAAATCCATGATAAGGCATATAGGAAATGATTTCCATGAATGGACTGTGGAAATGGCACCTTCTTCTGTAAAAGCAGATAAACTTAAGATACTTTTGGATTTAGGCGTGACGCGTTTTTCTTTGGGTATTCAGAGCTTCAACCCTGATTTATTAGTCAAGTTAGGGCGCTTACATAACCCAACGCAGATCTATAAAGCATGGGATTTAATTACAGCCTCTGGAGTAATTGATACTAATGTAGACATGATGTTTG
>CENG01054723.1_pt1 | contig 15207 bp, 12 predicted proteins | sample 530131 | NCBI WGS metagenome assembly CENG01 (sample SAMEA2591057, study PRJEB7988) | marine metagenome | biome: marine biome (ENVO:00000447); feature: surface water (ENVO:00002042) layer; material: saline water (ENVO:00002010), including plankton (ENVO:xxxxxxxx) | depth 5 m
ACCACCCGTCGACGTGGAACCGTTCTTGAGAACGTTGTTCTCGATGGCAGTGGCGTACCTGACTTTACTGATGTTAGCAAAACTCAGAACACACGTGGTTCCTATCCGATCGAATTCATTGACAACCGTACAATGGATTCACGCGGAGGTCACCCCCAGAACGTGATTTTCCTCACGTGCGATGCCTTTGGCGTACTTCCTCCAATTTCTCGCCTTACTCCAGAACAGGCTGCTTACCACTTCATTTCTGGATATACGGCCAAGGTTGCAGGAACCGAAATTGGGGTCAAAGAACCTCAAGCAACATTCTCAGCCTGTTTCGGAGAACCGTTCATGCCAATGCATCCTGGTGTTTACGCAGACCTTCTCTCAGGAAAAATGGAGCAACACGGTTCGACTGCATGGCTCATCAACACGGGCTGGAACGGTGGCCCATACGGTGTAGGGAAGCGAATGAAGATTCGATACACACGCGCGATGTTGAATGCTGCCCTTGATGGAGATCTTGACAACGTTGAGTATGTCAAGGACGATCGATTTGGTTTCGAAGTTCCTACAAGTTGCCCAGATGTTCCCAGCGAGGTTCTACAACCGCGTTCAACATGGGAAGACAAGGATGCATACGATGCAACAGCAGACAAGCTCGCCAACATGTTCAACGAGAACTTTGAGCGATATGCAGCGGGTGTTTCAGACGCAGTCAACCACGCCGCTCCAAATGCAATCTGACGGGAACATGTTGATTACCTCGGACGTTGAGCCCAGGCCATGGCTCAAGGCGTAAAACAACCTCCTTCTTCAGTTGTCATCCAAACCGGAACCGAACAGCAATCCTCGTTACCGCCCCTTCCTACCCTGTCAGGCCAACCACAACCGATACCGAACAATCAGTATGTTATGCAACAGGCCATAACAAACGGGACTGCATCAACTGCGATGATTCTAGGAATTATCGGGCTGGTCGCTACAATACTGGGTCCTATGCTTGGTGGAGTCACTTGCTTCTTCGGTTGGTTTTTCGGACTTCTTGGCATCATCCTTGGCCATGTTGGATCTTCAAGGGCTACACAACTAGGCGGCCTAGGTCGTGGAAATGCAGTTGCAGGGTATGTCTGTGGGTACGTCACAATTACGCTGTACCTCATTCCAATCGTATTCCTCATCATTCTCTTTGAAGGGAGCGGCTGGTGAAATTCCAACTCTTTGTTGAGCCATCTCCTTCAAAAAGGGAAGCCAACTCGGATGGGTTGGGCGATTAGGGTAGTCTGGATATCCTTCCGGCCTTCGGAGCCGGAGACGTGGGTTCGAATCCTGCATCGCCCGCTTTTTCTTCACATCACTGCGAAGGCGTTCTTATCCAGACTTGGACCGTTTCTTCGCCCCACGTTTCGGTGTGATCGAGCGTTAATCCGGATTGAGTAAGTCGATGAGCGTCAATGTTTGAGGGAACAGGCTCATGATGGACGACGTTGCTTTGGACAAGATAGAACTCATCAACCAATTCTTCGCTTAGGAAAGAATGAATCGTCTTTGGACCGCCCTCGATCAAAAGACGTTGCTTTTCCATATCTCCCAATCGGTTGAGAAGTGGGAGAAGGCCATTGTAATCGGCACCGACCTGGATGGTATCGTAACCATCGGTATAGACGGTCGCTTCTTGGTTGGTTCGCTCCTTCGGATCGAGAATGACGCGTAGCGGTTGACGTTCAGTTTCAAAGCGACGAACTGTGAGTGAAGGGTTGTCCCGCTCGACTGTCTCAGCACCAACAAGGATTGCATCGCAATCCATTCGAAGACGATGTACTTCATCGAGGCAGGCCTCACTGGTGAACCGTTGTGCTTCTTCAGAACGGTCATCTACAGAACTGTTGGCATCGATTGCAAGTTTTACCGTAACCATTGGGCGACGATGTTCGCACCAATGGAGGAACGGTTTCATTTGTTCAGCAGCTTCTTTCTCAAGCAAACCTGATTGGACAGAGATTCCAGCATCTCTCAAGACTTGGAATCCTTTTCCACGTACGGTTGGATTTGGGTCTGGATGAGCCACGATGACGTGTTTGACACCAGACCAGAGGAGTGCTTCTGTGCAAGGAGGAGTTCTCCCGTAGTGATTGCACGGTTCGAGCGTGACGTAAGCAGTGGCACCATTGGGGGACCGTCCTTTGGATTCAGCATCGTGTATTGCCATTTGTTCTGCATGAAGTCCGCCCAGATGATCGTGCCATCCTTCAGCAATGATTTCCCCTTTCTTGACAAGGACACAACCGACCAGAGGATTGGGCGCTACACGCCCTCGGCCACGTTCAGCAACATCGAGTGCGTGTTGCATGAATGCCTCATCTTCTTTGGTCCACATGGATGGTCCTCATCGCCACCGAAAGGTATCGAGTTGAAGAGTCTGTTCGTTCATCCATGGATACATTGAAACCGTGCAAGATTCAGGAAACCGTATGGTCAAGGCGCATTTTATCATCAATCCTGCAAGTCGAGACTTTCGTTGCGGCAAGGCTTGGCCAGGCATCAAAAAGCGACTTGCAGAACAAGGTTTTGACATCACTGAACACATCACTGAACGCATTGGTCATGGCGCAGAACTTGCCTATCAACTCAGGGTTGAGATTGAATCGAGCGGAGAGGAAGCACCCCTTATCGTCGCTGTTGGCGGAGATGGAATCGTTCACGAAGTTGCTTCTGGCCTTCGAGGCTCAACCATTCCTCTTGGTCAGATCCCATTCGGTTCTGGTAACGATTGTTGCATTACACATGGGATTTCGCGGAAGAATCTCAACCAAGCCATCGATGTTCTCATCAACGGTGTTGACCGAAGTTGTGGAGCGTGGCGGTTGGAAGGTGTTGCTGCACCGACCGTTGACGGCTATCCAAGTCCCCCATCGAATCATTGGGATGGAGAGGCAAAAGAGGAAGGACGAACCGTACGTTGGGTGTTCTTGGAATCGGATGCTGGAATCACCTCAGCGATAAGTCGAGCAAAATTACGTCGAGCGAAGTGGATTAAGGGACCAAAGAAGTACACTTACCTCGGTGTGACTACAATTCCATTATGGCCACGGAGAAAGGTCGAGTTAACCCTCGATGATGCTGATCCAATTGTTCAGGATTTGACCATGATGACGGTAACGACTGGTGAAACCTTTGGAGGAGGCTATCGTGTTGTCCCCAACATGTATCCAACGCGTGCAGATGGCTCCATCGTTCTCGCTTATCGGTTGAGTCGATTGCAGATGCTTTCACTGATGGGACCGGTCAAGAAAGGCAAACACGTCGGTAAGTGGGGCATTGAACAGATTGATGTTCGACGCGTCTCATTACGACCGATCGATGAACATGGAATGCCTTCGGATGTTCCAGTGGGCCATCCTACGTACATCCAAGCCGATGGAGAACCATTGCTGCAACTTCCTGCAACACTGGAATGGCACCAAGACCAAATTGTGTTCAGGGGCGCCAAAGATGTGTCTTGGGCTTAGAGGCTGAAATCCGAGAAGTCCTCTTCTTCCTCTTCCCAGAACGATTTGTCCTGTTGCTGAGGCTCTGGTTCAGGTTCAGCTTGCTTTCGTACAGCCTTTCGTCGTCGAACCTTTGGTTTCTCAGCAGGTGCTGAAGATGACTTGGGGGGCCCTCCTGAGGAGCGTGGCGTTGAGGAGACAGACGTTGGAGCAGAGGAGACAGAACTTGAGACCGGGGCGCCACCACCAAAGGTTGAGGTTGGAGGGACGAACGGTTCACTTTCTTCGATTTGCTTCTCCACGCGCTTTGCATCGTCTGAAGCAACAACAGAACTTCCTGAACCAAATTCAGTGCGAGAACTAGAATCGCCTCCACTGCTTAACGCACTGTCAATGGAGAATGAACCGAAACCATCGTCCTCATTTTTCTTTGCTTTCTTTGGCTTCTGTTTAGGTTTAACTTGAGACTGTTGCTCTTGCCGACGTTGATCAGGAGTCTTCATTCCAGATTCGCTCGCCTCTTTGACACTCCTGCGAACTTGTGCAGCTTTCTCCACGCCCTCCTTTCCAAGGAGCGTTAGTGCGATGCTGCGGGCACTCATCTTGAGTCGCAGTGAAGAGTACATGAATGCGCCAACTGCGCCACCAGCACCAACAACGAGAACGAACAGAATGAATCCAGTCCGACCCAGTAGTGCAACATCGCCAAAGGCGTATTCATCATCGTGTTCACCGTCAAGACTTACAACGGTATCAGCGAGTTCAATCTTGGTAACCAAGACATACATCTGGTTGATGTTTTGATTTCCGGTCTTTGCGACACAGTCTCGTGAAGCATCGAGGTCATTCTTCCAAATGCCTCCCATGACCCTTCCTTGATCGTCTTCAACGAGATATCCAGTGATACGAATCGGTTGGTGATACTTGCCCAGAGCGGCCATTCCCTCGTTGATGTTTTCACTCGCAGGAATCAGGCCGAGAACAAACCATTTGCTATCCGAATCACGGTCTATGCTGTCCAAATCAGCGGTACCTGCTCCTGTTTCAGGAGAAGTAGGGTCGCTCCAATCTTTGACTTCGACTCGCTCTCCTTCACCGGATGCGATGCTCTTTGCCTCTGAAAATGGCATGTATTGAATTGCAACAGCTGCAGAAGTTGCAAAGGCAATGTCATCAAACAAATCAGGATTGTGAGATTCATAGAGTTGAGATGCGCTCATGTATCCTTCGAACTTGACCTTTCCAGGTTGGTCATCGCCAAGCGTTCCGTTGAAACATCCACGCTCAGTATATTCCGAGTTGATTGTGCTGCCAGACATCGATGATGTGAATGTGAATCCGCCATCACCATCACGTTTGACCGATATGTCGTCACCCCATTCAGGTGCAACGGGTGCAAGACACCCAGCAAGCAAGAATACGGATGCAAGAAGAATGCCCAGCAACCCTCGGCCCATATGATATGGAGAGGTCCTAGAGTTTGTGAATGCTTCTCTTGAAATTGATGGCGCGGAGAGAGGGATTTGAACCCCCGAGTCATAAGACACCGGATTTCAAATCCGGCGCAATACCTGGCTATGCGACCTCCGCAGTGGTCTCGCCAGAACGACCTCTATCAAACTCTTTTCGCTCGATTAGTCAGATTTTGAACGCAGGGAAATCGCAGCCATTGAGACGACTGCAACGGAGACGAGGAAGCCAACGGAAGGGACGCCTTCAGAATCGTCTTTGATGATACCTTCCTTCTCAGCTAACTTGACAACATCCTCGACAAAGTCAGAGGCCAACCATGAGTCGTCAACATATCGAACTCGAGGCTCTTTCTCTTCATTGAGGATGTAGGTGTAAGCAAAGTGACCTACGGTATATTCCGGTTCTGATTCAACAGGAATACAGGTGAGCATATCGGTTTCAGCCCACTCGTATCCTGCATCACACATGCAGTGAGCACTGCTTCCAGATCCCATCACCCATCCATGGCCGTTGCATTCTGTTTCTTCAACAAAGGCAAAGCCAGGGGCTGGAATTGCATCGTGACTGGTGTTGTTGGATGCCCATGCCAATGTCATGGGCTCATTGATCAAATCCATGCCAACTTCAGCATCATCCCAACCGGATGAAGTTTCATTCCATACGTGGAGTTGCCACCACCAACTCCAATCACTCGGAGCAGCAACGCCACCGATGCTGTTGAGGAAGTGGCCGTAAGAACTGTCTTGGATATCGACATCGATTCCAGCACCATCAAATGCACCTTGGGTGAGATGATAGCCCGTGAAGGAGGAGACATTGGTTGAGTTGGTTGTGTTGTCTGGATTGACAATTTGGACGCTTGGTGTATCATCAGCAGGGGCTTGGAGAAGGGTGGTGTTTGCACTGGAGGCGAACCATGCGATATGCTCATGTTCCAACGCGTTCACAGAATCGATGCCGACGAGGGAATCTTCCCATGTTTGTGTTTCTTCATCGAACAATTTCAGGCTCCACCACCAACTCCAATCCTCAGGCGAATCGTAGCCGTTGAATCCGTTGACCATTGTACCGAATTCGGAATCAGATGAATTCACAGTCCAACCAGCTTCAGATGCAGCGGCCGACGTCAGTGTCATTCCAGTAGGAAGAAACATCAGTTCCTCTGCAGTTCCATCGGGTTTGACGTACATCACACTTGAGTTGTGGACTTGCCCTTCCATGTCGCTGACGTTATCGTCGTGAGCGTCAATCACGTACTCTTGAGTGTAAATTGCGAACAATCCCCAAACATCCTTGACGTCATCGGTCGGCCCAGTTAAGTGAGGCCAATCAACGCCATGGAACTCCATGTATTGGGTCAACACATCAGGCGTGTCGTACTTAGGGTCAAGCGTAATGGACACAAATTCAACCTTGTCTTCAAGTTCTGCAGGAAGTGTATCATGAACCAGTTTGAGGTTTTGTGTAATCACAGGACAAACGTCAGGACAGCGGGTGAAAAAGAAGGATACGATGACAATCTCTCCAGTTGCATCTGAGAACTTGAATTCTGAATTGTTTTGATCGACGAGCGTGAAATTGTCCACACTTGAGGAGTTCAGTTGGATTCCATTGTATGCAGAAACAGGCGAGCCAATCAGTGCAACAGACATCAAACAAGCAACGACGACATAGACGGGAAGCAATCGAATCGGTTTCGGTTCAACATCCATAGAGTTCACTACATCTTGCGCTACGTCGTATTCGTTTTAAATCAGTGTAATAATTGCTTAAACTGCAGATAATAACGCCTGCTATGAAGGTTAAGGACGCGAATGAATCATCGTTCTGTAACCAACGAGTCCCAGTTCGGTGTGCACCAACTTGGAAGTCCAGTAACACCTTCAGGGTTGGAAAGACCAATTCCCCAAAGCATCAACAAGACGAAAAGGGTTGGGAACAGAGCCACACGAAGGTAAATTCGTGGATCGTCCCAAAGGTGCATGAAGAATGCACCAATACCGAATCCCTTGACGATACCAACAACGATGAGGATTGCCCAAACCGCTGTGAGTGATACCGGTGTATCGGTTCCAGGCCATTCTTCGAAGAAGACTGCCCCGACCTCAAACAGTGTGAAGATCATCAATACGATGAAATTCCAGAAGTAGATGTCCTTGCCCATGATTAGTTTGTGTTCGCCCATAGTTTCACCTCAATACAGATAGAATGCTGGGAAGATAACGACCCAAGCCAAGTCAACAAAGTGCCAGTAGAGACCGAAGTATTCGATACCCTGTGCATTGTCTTCGTTCCATTCAACCGTGTCTGCCTTGAAAATCATGTACAGCATGATCAACAATCCAGCAAAGACGTGCACTCCGTGAGCGCCGGTTGCGACATAGAAGATGGAAGCAGTCTCACCAGCTCCTGCGAAAGTGAAGCCTTCTGCAATCAGGTGGCTCCACTCAACCAATTTGAGAACGATAAACATCGTACCCAACAAGAGTGTGACAATGAGATAGTTGCGGATGGCTGCCTTCTTGGTTGGCATCAATTTGCCAAAGACGCCAGTAGGTGCCTTGTAGTCGTGAGACTTTGCAATCTTCAGTGCCAAGACAATGGTGTAGGATGAGATGATCAATGCAAAGGTGTTGACCGCACCAGGAAGCATGGTCCAGAAATCACCGGTTCCAACAGCACCACCAGGTCGGAGGTAGTCGGATGCAGTAAGGACGTAATCGGGGTGAAGGTCGTGCCTTGTGATGACATCGAACGTCCCGTCTCCGTTAACATCGACTTCTCGGCAGGTTCCCTTGTCAAAGGCCCACTTCGTACACCACTCCGTACGCATACGGAGATAGGATGAGAAGAAGGTAGCGAAGACCATCACTTCAGACATCAAGAAGACCCAGATACCGGCCTTACGGATGTGTTGTCCAGCAAACGGGTCAGAGGTGGCGAGTTGCTCACCGTAGCCGTTGAACGGTAGGTCTTCTCTCCACCAGTTCGCAACACCGATGGTAACGACAGTCAATCCAATCATGGAAACTGACATGTCACCAATGGTGCCCTTTGCGCTCCCCATCATCAAACCGTGCAGAGCATCAGCGAAGTCTGGGAATCCAAGAAGGAAGAGCAGACATCCAAACGAGAAAATGATTGGAGATGCAGATCCATGGTGTTCGTGCTCATCATGACCATGATGTTCATCATGATGTTCATCAGCTTGGGATGAATTCATCACTCCACTGATGACAAGGAATGCCGAGAAAATTATCCCAACAAAGAGGATTGCCAAACCTGCAACTCTGTAGGTGAGGTAGGAAAGGTGAGCTTCAATCTCATGGTGATGCGCCTCTTCCTTCGCCTTGTAGAATTCATTTGATTCATCCTCGCTCGTGATGTTTCCAGCAGCAATTTCTGCTTGCCACTTCTCCTTGATTTCGTCGTAGTGGTGTTCCTCATCTTCCCAAGTGAGGTGCTTTGCGCCTGCAGCCACAACGCCGAGTCCGACGTATGAGGTAACTGCGATACCGAGAATGAGTCCGGCCATCATCAAGGCGCGCATCCAAACAGCGTTCTTCACGTCACTGCCTCCTCCGTCACCCATCAGATTTCCTCCCCTGTTGTGGTGAGCACTGCAGCACTCACTACAGTGGATTTCTTGGCACCTTCGCCTTTCTTCTTGCCCTTCCATAATTTCTCCTTCATGGAGTTTTCAGCGTGATGCCCGTAGATTTCGTTCATGTCACGCTGGGTTGGGATGACGTGGAAGGAAGGTGTTGGTGGAGGCGAGGTGGTCGACCATTCGAGGGACCATCCGCCCCATGGATCCTTGCCTGCTTTCTCTCCGTTCTTTCCGGAGTAAATGATGTTCCAGACGAGGAGAAGTTGACTCAATCCAAAGATGAAGGCAAAGATGGTGATGGCCATGTTGTACTCGGCAAAGCCACTTTCAACCGTGTAGGAGTGTGTTCGACGAGGCATTCCCTGGATACCAAGGGCGTGCATTGGCCAGAACGCTGCGTTGTAGGAAGCGAATCCAATCAAGAAGTGCCAGAGGCCAAGGGTCTCGTTGAGCTTTCGGCCAGTCGCCTTCGGGTACCAGTAATAGATACCCGAGAACAGTGCGAATACAGTACCGCCGATGAATACGTAGTGGAAGTGAGCAACGACGAAGTAGGAATCGTGGAAGTGAGTGTCAAGACCTGCAACTGGGAAGAACATTCCAGAGATACCACCGAGTGTGAAGGTGATGAGGAAGCCCAGAGCCCAGAGCGTGTGTGTCTTCATGACCAGTGAACCGCCCCAGAGCGTCATCAGCCAGTTGAAGATCTTCGCACCGGTTGGAATTGCAACGGCCATTGTGGTGATCATGAACGCAGCACGCCAGAATGGGTCCATACCCGATGTGAGCATGTGGTGTCCCCATACAATGAAACCAACGATTCCGATTCCAGCCATAGCGAACACCATCGACTTGTAGCCAAAAATGGAACGTCGAGCGCTTGTTGCAAGAACTTCAGAAACAATACCGAAGGCAGGAATGATAACCACGTATACTTCAGGGTGTCCGAAGAACCAGAACAGGTGCTGGAACAGCAACGGATCACCACCTCCCGTGAAGAAGGTCGAACCTATCGTGTGGTCAAACAGTAGGAATGCTACACCAATAATCAATGCAGGTAGGGACATGAAGAGCATAAACACACTGACGAATGCCGACCATGTGAACAGTGGCATCTTCATCCATGTAATTCCAGGAGCACGCATGGTGAACACAGTGGTGATGAAGTTGACACCACCAAGTGTTGACGATGCACCCAACATCATCATGCCCGCAATGAACGAGGTTGTTCCAGCATTTGCACCGTAGTCTCCAGCATTGTTCAATGAAGAGTATGGCGGATACATAACCCAGGTAATGTCAGCACCTTCACCAGACCAAATACCTGCAAAGATAAGCGGTGCTGAGAAAACAAGGAGCCACAGACCCATAGCGTTGATTCGAGGGAATGCAAGGTCTTTCGCTCCGATTTGGAGCGGTAGGACGTAGTTGAGGAATCCAGCAATCATTGGCATGGCGCCAAGGAAAATCATTGTTGTTCCGTGTAAGGTGAAGAACGAGTTGTATTCCTGCTGCGAAAGGAAATCGTTCTCAGGAAGAGCGAGTTGTATACGGAACAGGAGTGCGAGTACACCACCAACAAGGAAGAAGAAGAACCCGAACAAGAAGTAAAGGATCCCGACTTCTTTGTGATCGGTTGTGGTCAACCAAGGCTTGAGGTAGCTCCAGAAACTTCCAACAGTAAAGGTATCAGGACTACGTCGGTAGAAGACCCACATTGTTCCAAGAAGAATAATAGAAAGGGACAATCCAATTGCTGTGAGCAAGATGACCAAAGGAGGTGCACTTGGCCCCTTCGCCTCAGCATTGATTCCTGGGACGACGACATTCTGAATACTCCAATAATCGCCTGCAGTACCATCGCCAGCGCCGGTTGCGCCACCGCTCACAGCACCACCGCTGACTGCGTTTCCAACAATGGTCATCTCAACGGTTGCAGCATCGCTAGCAGGGGCTACAAATTCGAAATCCCATGTTCGGAACTTGTTGCTTTTCTCGGTGTGTGTGAGTCCGCCATCAACCTCTTGGCTGTATGCAGGGTCAATTGTCGTAACACTGCCGCCGCCTTCAACGACGATACGGAATCCGCCTCTGACCCCGCTCCACCCTTCTGCTGGATCACCGTTGCCATAGAGCGGCATGTCATCGTTGACGAGCGTAACGCTGAACGCATAAGATTCGCTTGCGTTGAAGGTTTCAGGGAGTCCTTCGACGAGGATGGTGGTTGAACCATCATCGCCACCCGCGTGACATGAACAACCAGCGTTTCCAGCAGCACCAATTCCACCTGGAAGAGCACTGAATTGTGGTACGAGCATGAGGGCTATGAGGAGCAGGCTCAGCATTCCAACGATTCGTCGACGCATCACATTTCACCTCCATCGTAGTTGTTTGACGAGTCAGATTCGCTCTTCTTAACGCCGGTGTCGGCGTCACATGTTTTGTCGACTCGGGCAACAACCTTGACTTCGCCAGTCATGACCGAGTGTTGCAATCCACAATATTCTGCACAGCGTATTGGGAAGGTACCAGAGTCATCCGGCATGAAGTAGAGGGTTGTGCCAGCCTCGAGACCGGGGACGAAGTCTTCTTTCATTCCCCATTCAGGCACCCAGAAAGCGTGTTGAACGCCAACGTTCCGGTCGTCACCTTCGATTCCCTTGGAGTTCATGGTCGCATCAACGAGTTCGTCACAAGGGACAATCATTGGTTGGGACGGAGTGAGGAGTTTGTGGCCGACAGGAAGATGCTCCCATGTGTGAAGAAGAACTCCTTCCGCATCATAGACCTTGACGTATTGGTGCTTTCTATTCAAAATGTCCCAGGGAAATGCCTTGCCGACCATACTGGAGCCGTTGTTGATTTCGTATTCTGCAGTGGTGGTATTTCCGGATTCTTCATCCGTATACTTTACTTCAACAACTGCTGCGTTTGCATTCCCAGAAGCATCCACATGCAAAGGACCGGTCTGAGGCCATTGAACATCGATCCCCGTGTCTGTGTCTTCCCATGTCAGGTCCTCTGTGTATTCGAATTCGAAATACCATTGGTAGGCATTAATTTGAATCTCAAAGGAGTCGTCGGTGTCTGGGTTCCACACAGCAGTGTTGGATCCAAGCGCAAGCACAGTGAGCCAAACGACAAGAATAGTTGGGAGGATGTAAAACATAGCTTCCAGTTTTGTATTGTGCCGATCGACCGGGAAAGCCCCCACTTCAATGTGATCAATTTCTGTTGTGTCCGGTTCAACACCATCTCGATAGCGCAGCATGGCTGTAAACAGCCAACCGAATGTGAAAATTGCTACAAGAATCGACCAGAACATGTATTTGTCGTAAAGGACGTAGAAAACGGTATCTTCCGCTGGCATGGCTGCACCCTGTTCAAAGGGGCGAGAAGGCCTACTTTAAGCGTTGGCGTAAAGCAAGCACTGAAGTGAAATTCTTTGGGTCAGTTTTCTTTCATATTAATGTATGTTCTTCGGCAATTTCACACAAGTTGAAGAACAGTTTGAACTATCATTACGACGAGGTAATGCCATGGACCCGACCAATGCTATCGAACGATTCGAGGTTGCTGGCAAGGCATTGGGTGAAGCACGACATCGAAATCGAGAGGAAGGATTCGCCATTATTGTCGAAGGGCCCAGAGACAAAGTCGCTCTTCAGCGCCTTGGTTTTGAAGGGCCAATCGAGGTTGTCAATCGAGGCTGGGGGATGGATCGGCTTGTGGCATATTTGTACGAAACCTATGGGACGCGAACCAAAGATCGTCGATCAACCATGACCTTACTGATGGACTGGGACCGAACCGGAGGAAAGTTGCAGGCCAACCTTCGCAGGCGACTCGAATCGTTCGATGTTCTCATCGACGAAGACTTGCGAAAGGTGTTGATGAAGGCACTCAAACCAGAAACACGTGTTGTCGAAAGTCTTGGAGGATTGTCTGGAGCACTTGCACCGTACATGAGTATGACCTCAATACTTCGACACGATGATTCCAAACCAACGGGTGGGAATTAAAAGAGTCCTGAACCTTGTACAACAACATGGGACTTCTGCGAAACTACCGTTGGCTGAAGGCTCGCGACGTCAAAGCCTATCCCAAGCCGGACTTTGCAAAGAAAGCAGCAACAGATGCCGAGATTTCAGTATGCGAAGCGTTGCGAAACATCGAGGGTGTCGTTGAAGTCTACCATTCGGCACGAATCGATCAGATCATCAGTGGCAAGAGCCGCCGGGAAGCCGACATCATTGTATTGATGCACAATAGAATCGTGTTCATCGAAGTCAAGAATTACAAAGGAGACATCACCATGGAAGAGAACGTGTTGTTCCAAAATGGACAATCACGGGGATGGACTTTTGCAAAACTTGAGGAAGCTGTAGGCCGCTTCCACGAAATTAGTCGACACGTCGGCATACGCATTCAACAAGACGTGATCGAAACGGTACTCGCCTGTGTCGGGTTTGCGAACGTTGATGCGAGTGTGAAACCCAGAGCACTCACGGGTTCATTTGTTGCTGAATCAACGGATCAACTCCTCTCGATCTTATCGGTGACTGAAGATCATCACGTAGACTTCGATGAGGAGACGCTCAAGGCGTTGAAAACGCTGCTTTCGATGTTTGGAACGTGGGATGCAATGCAGTTCCCAAACGAAGCACAGCATGAAGGAGATCTCATCCAACCACGTGACAAGATACGCGAATGGCGCATCACCTACCAAGCTCTGCGCGTACGAAACGAAAGGACATGGTGGGGCACATTTTTCCGTGGGCCAAAGTTTGTTGGGGATTTAATCCCACGACTTGGCGACAACATCGTAACGGTTGATCTCGACTACATGGAATCAGCAGTTCTTCACAATCCGCACGAACGCATCGATGAGGAATATACCTTCGAAGATGTAGCATCATTGGTATTTGGTTACAAGGAAGTTCCAGATTGGAACAAGGTCAAACTCATGGAACCAAAAGTCGCTGAGACGAAACGCGAGAAGGTGGTTCCAACACCACAGGAAGGCGACGTCATTCCACAAGCACGAGTTCTTCGCCATCTTACAGAAGGGGCCCATCAAGGCATTGTATTCCGTTTGGATGAGAAGAACGAGGGCGTTCTGTGGCGAGATCAAATGTCGATCATGGAATGGGACAACAAGGACATGCTAATGGCTGTCAATTCAGCACATGATGTCGAAGTGACATCGTCGACCTACAATAAAGCACGAAAGAGTTGGCGCATCAAAGTCAAAACGATATGATTGCATCATTCTGAAGGCGGTACCACACGACCATCTTCTTTCACCGTATTGAGTACAACTTGAGTGAACGAGCGTTGCACACCCTTGAGCGTAAACACCGTCTTGGTGAGGTCGTCCAAATCCTTTCGTCCACGCACACGAGCGAGGACCATTGAATCATAGTCACCAGTAACATCGTATACACCGAACACACGAGGGTCGGCAGCGATTTGTTGTTGCACATCGATCATCGAACCTTTCTGAATCCGTAATCCGGTGATGACGGTCATGGTCCATCCCATGCTTTCAGCATCGAGAATAACAGTGTATCCTTTGATGACACCCATCTCTTCGAGACGGCGGAGGCGATTCGTAATCGTCCCTTGTGCGACACCAACACGTTTGGCAAGGCCTCGCTGACTGATTCGCGCATCTTCAAGAAGGGCTGCGAGAAGTTCGCGGTCGGTCGCATCAAGGTCCATGTATGGACGTTAGGCCTGCTCATCTTCAACGCTTCGTTCAGGTTTACTGCGCAGTGGAAGACGAATATTTTGTGTCCAACCGCCCAAGGTCTCCACTTCCATCTTCAATTTCAGAACGAGAATTTCATCCCGCCGTTTCTTGAAACGCACATCGAAACTGAGCGAGTTACCCGCTTCTACCGTACTGCGTTTTACGCCACCACGCATCGACCACGGTTCGATTGCCTCGCATCCTTGGATCGAGACATCTTGTCGTTTCGCATCAACCTCAATCACGATTGCAGGGTCTTTGCCAGTTTTCCAGCGAGCGCGAATCTCAGGCAATCCGTGTTCTTGATTGAATGAACCTCGCACGACTGAGAATAAGATAACGAGGGCTACTGCAATGAAAACCAGAGGTGGAAGATAATCGAGATAGGCAACATCCTCGCTGGAAGTTGGAACTGACGTTTCGTACAATGCGATTACGCCGGGAGGTTCAACCGAGTCCGATTCAGCACCGAGAACCACGATGAGGACCTTCCATCCGTACTGTTCATCAGCGAGTTCAACACCTGCTGCTGACAAGTGAGTGTAAGGGATGGTTACATCGACCTGAGTGGTGTTTCCTCCTGAACGGTAGAAACCAACTTCGGAGGTTAAATCTCGAACAAGATAGGATAATTCTCTACCGTGATTGTCCTCGCTGTTTTCTTCAACAAACAGGAACTGCATGATGACATCGTTGCGAAGGTCAACAAGAGGTTCAACGGTCAGGTTTGCAGCCAAATACGACTCATCTTTGATTTCGGATTGAATGGAGAATGTTCCCTTCACATCGACAAGATGCTGTCGTACTTCCGTCCCGTTCCCGTTGATGATGGAGCGACTCTCGTCAAATTCAACACCCATGTTGTCAGCCCTTAGATTGGCATCGTCATCGGGCCATGA
>CENG01094050.1_pt1 | contig 15165 bp, 14 predicted proteins | sample 530131 | NCBI WGS metagenome assembly CENG01 (sample SAMEA2591057, study PRJEB7988) | marine metagenome | biome: marine biome (ENVO:00000447); feature: surface water (ENVO:00002042) layer; material: saline water (ENVO:00002010), including plankton (ENVO:xxxxxxxx) | depth 5 m
GTTTACTTTAGCATAGTAGTTTGTCGCATTCATTCATCATTTCTGTAGATTAATGTTTTAGGTTAAAGGGCCTCTTGTTTCTGCCTTATTTTGATGTAACGCTGGTCATTAATGGGTTATTTCAGATACACTGTTAAGTTGCTGTATATATTAGAGATCCTATTAAAATGTTAAAAAGAATACGGGGCATGTTTTCCAGTGATTTGTCCATTGACCTCGGCACAGCGAACACACTAATTTATGTTCGTGAAAAAGGTATTGTCTTGAACGAACCTTCGGTGGTAGCAATCCGTCATCATTTAGGGCAAAAAATTGTGGACGCTGTGGGTGTTGATGCCAAAAGAATGCTCGGCCGAACACCTGGCGATATTACTGCGATCAGACCTCTTAAAGATGGTGTAATAGCTGACTTTCAGGTAACGGAAAAAATGTTGCTGCATTTTATAAAAAAAGTCCACGACACGAGTTTTTTCCCCCCGAGTCCGAGAGTACTAATTTGTGTCCCTTGCATGGCGACAGAAGTAGAGAGAAGAGCTATTGAAGAGGCTGCTTATCATGCGGGCGCAAGAGAAGTTCATCTTGTAGATGAACCGATGGCCGCTGCGATTGGTGCTGGGCTACCTGTAGATGAGGCCGTTGGTTCGATGGTTGTAGACATAGGAGGTGGCACAACCGAGATCGCAATACTTTCTCTTAGTGGAGTAGTTCATGCAGACTCGGTCAGAATCGGTGGGGATCGATTTGACGATGCGATTGTGAATTTTGTGCGGCGAGAGTACGGAAGCGTTATTGGTGATACAACCGCCGAAAGGATTAAAATGGAAATTGGCGGTGCCTTTCTCGCCAAAGAAGTTCGGCAAATAGAGGTCAGGGGAAGAAACTTAGCTGAGGGTGTTCCCAAGAGCTTCACTCTTACCAGTGACGAGATTCTTAATGCTTTACAAGAGCCTCTAGTCGGGATAGTGCAGGCAGTAAAACGAGTTCTCGAGCAGTCACCGCCAGAACTTGCTTCGGATATTGCCGAGGCCGGTGTCGTGCTCACGGGAGGAGGTGCGTTGTTGAGGGACTTAGATAAATTATTGAATCATGAGACTGGGTTGCCGGTCGTTGTTGCTGAGGAACCTTTAACCTGCGTTGCGAGGGGTGGAGGTGAGTTCTTGGATATGATGGACAATAGGAAATCACGTAAGTTAGAGTTCTAAAAACTCTCTGACCTGATTTTCTAATAAAAGGTTAGGAGTGCAGGCATCAAAAACTTCTCTGTAAAGTTTTCGTCAGTGTTTAAAAAAATTTCTCTTTTATGTTTTATTGGTTTTGCTCTGATGGCGATTAATAGAAACACGGATTGGCTATCGCCAATGAATTCTTTTGCTGATACTGTTGGACTCCCGTTTCATTACGTCTCAAATATACCCTCCGATCTTTTAGGTTGGTTATCAAACATTACAGTTAAGAGATCAGATTTAGAATCCTACAATACCCAGCTCATCCAAGAAAACTTAATTTATAAAGGTAAATTACAGAGGATGGGTGAGTTGCAGGCTGAAAACATTAGATTAAGACTATTACTTAATGCGACTGAATTACTTATGGATGAAATCCTCGTCACTGAGGTAATTGGTGTTTCAGTAAGCTCTAAAATTCATACTTTGATAATAAATCGAGGCTTTGAGGACGGTGTTTATGTCGGACAACCGGTCCTTGATTCGCAAGGACTTATGGGTCAAGTGACGAGAGTGCATAAGAACTTTAGTACAGTTTTGTTAATTACTGATAGTACTCATGCAATACCTGTCCAAGTCTTGAGAACTGGTATGAGATCTACAGCAGAGGGCATATCAGATTTTAAAATGATGACATTAAGATTTATTTCGCCAACGTCAGATATCAAAGTTGGTGATCAGCTTGTCAGTTCTGGATTAGGTGGTCGCTTTCCGTCTGGATATCCTGTTGGGATTGTGACTGCAATAAATCACAAATTAGGAGCTAATTTTGTCAGTGTGGAGGTAACTCCGTCCGCTCATATTAATAAAAGTAAGCATTTGCTGCTTGTTTTTGATGCAACAAAAAAGCGCTCATGAACAGTAATATAGGAATATACTTAACGTGTTCGATAGTGATTGCGGGTATTTTTCAGTACATGCCAATGTCACAGAGTCTGATGGTTTTGAAACCTAATTTTTTGTTATTAAATACTTTGGGTTGGATTATTTTTGTACCAAAAAGATTTGGAATTGGATTCTCCGCAATTATGGGTTTAATTTATGACCTCATTTCTGGATCTCTAATAGGTATTAATATAATTTCATTTACTCTGGTATCCGCAGTTCCAGTTTACTTGATTGGTTGGCTATCTTATTTTTCTTTAAAACAAAGGTGTCTTTTCATTCTAGTAACAATTTTATTTTTTGAAACTTTTAGTAGTATTCTATATTTCTTTTTTGATATTCCTGCAAACTTAGTACAGATTTTTTTCGTCTCGATAACCTCAGTATGCGTGTGGCCAATTTTTGATATATGTATCAGGAATATACTGATAAATGGACCAACACAGCACTCTCAGTTTTAGTGCCTCAGCTGTTATTTTGCTATGAAAAATTCGATAAATTCTAAATCTAATCAATTTAAGCCAATTAAATTAATAATAATTTTCCTTCTCATAATCATGGTAACAAGTGTTTTTTTATTCTTGAGAAGTTTTGATGCTTTGCAAGCTTATAAAATGAATATCGAGAATAATATAAATGAATCCTCAGAGTTCAATATCAACATAGGTGATATATCTTTAAGGTGGGGAGACTTTACTCCGATTATTAGTGTTGAAAGTATCAAAATTAATCAGCCTCAATTTCGCACAGATATAATTTTTAATGACCTAATATTAGAGCTCGATTTATTTAATAGTGCGATGACTTTAAAACCGGTTATTTCTGATCTATCGGTTGAAGATATTAATATTGAGTTTAGAACACCATCAGGAACGAAAGAGTTAGACCTTAGTGGCTCTCTAAATTTGGAGATTTTTAAAGACTTTCAAAGGGCGGTTCTTTCATTAAAAAACTATAATAATAATCAAGTTTTATTGGGTATTCTTGAATCTCGAGGAGATTTGTTGCAGTTTAAAAATAGTGAAAGAAGTGGCTATTTAAAAATCTCTGATCTTAATTTACCTCATATTTTGTCTGATAATGATGTCTCGAAAAATCACCTCCTAATTGAAGGAATGAAGGGTGAGTTTTGGTTCTCCGCTGAAAGTACAAAAAAGCTTTTAATTCAAGGAAACTTTGATGTGACCACCTTGGGAGCTTTTAGAGAGGCGTATGACATAGATATAGACGAGTTGAGTGGTAACTTGGTGGGTTGGTATGGTTTAGATTTGGGTTGGAGTTTCGACTTCAATAATCTTTCCCTAAATAAAGAGGGGATTAGATTTGAATCATTAAACGGCAATATTGCGCAAGTTATAGACTCTGAACAAAGAGAATATCAACTTTCAATTCATGAGCTAGATATTGAAAAAACATTCCAATTTCTCGATGTATCAAGTTTTTCACAACTAGATGGATTTAAAAGAATACGCGGCTCTGATCCGAAAGGGATACTGAGCTCACTTCAAGTATTGCAGAGCAATAAATCAAGATTATTTTTCGCTAAAGTAAAAAATTTGTCGTTAGAATCTTTCGGAGGAATTCCCGGAATATATGGTTTAGACGGATCCTTTCGATTACAAAGCAGTGAAAATCAATTAGATCTAATGGTTGAAGATACCGATGGAATAAGTTTTGAATTTGCAAACATCTTTGATGAAGAGCTATATTTCGAATCCTTAAAAGGAAATGCGAGTTTGATCTGGGGCCAAGATGATAATGGTGGTGTAGAATTTAGATCTCTCCTGAATGCGAAGTCTAAAGCTGGAAGTGCTATTGTCAATTTTGAGCGCAAAAAAGAGCTCAAAAGCGAGAAAAAAGGATATTCGTTTTTATCAATTGGCAGCTCAGAATTGGATGCTTCAAAATTTGAAGAATACTTGCCAACAAATTTGAATAGAAACTTAAGGTTGTGGTTGGAGAGATCAGAAACGAAGGGAAATTTGACAAATTTCAGTTTGATTCAAAAAATCAGTTTTGCCGATACCCTCCTTGAGGAGAGAACTACACAACTATTGTTAGATATGGATGACTCTTATCTAAATTATTTAGAGGACTGGCCGCCAATTGAAAAATTTAGTGGCCTATTTTTGATAGAGGACAAGAGTTTTTGGGGAGAGCTTTCAAAAGGGAGTCTGAATGGTTTAAACGCGAAGAACTTCTTAGTTCATTTTGATGATTCAAATGATAAGAAATTATTGGCTATAAGCGGTAACCTTTCCGGGGCAATGGGAAAAGCAATTTCCTTTATTGCAGAGACACCATTGTCGGAAAATGTGACGCCCATATTAGAATGGAATTATGGTGGGAATATTCGTTCGAAGATTAATCTTGAAATTCCATTGCTTAATATTCATGACAATCAAAAATATAGAAAATATGATGTTAGCTCAGAAGCATCTGATGTGACTATTGATTTAAAAGGAACCCCAATAACGATAAATAATATATCTGGAAATCTCGATTACAGTTTGGCTAAAGGGCTCCACTCTAAATGGATAAATGGAAAGTATAAGGGAAGAGAATTTAATTTTAAGTTTCTCAAAGATTCTAGTAATCAAAAAGTACTTGTCGAGACGTCAATCATTCCATCTACAATTTCTGAATTTCTTCCTTATTCTTGGGATGAAGTAATTGAGGGGATAGTTCCTCTAAACGGGGAGATTCTTATAGGGGCTAAAACATCGAGATTAGATGCTGATGATTTAGTGCAAGATCTTGTAACAGTTATGATCGAAAGTGATTTGACAAACAACACTGTGAATTTGCCATTAATTCTTGAGCCCTTTTATGATGGCACTGAAGGAATTGCATTAAAATTCTACTTTGAACCAAAACTCTTCAGGTTAGAAACAATTTTTGGGGATAAAACTCTCGCGGATTTTCGCTATGACAACGGTACTCTTTCTCGAGGACTGATAAGTTACGATAGAGCTATTGGATTGCCTCTGAAAGGCGAGCTCTTATTAGCAGGATATTTACCAGAATTAGATTATTTAGATTTTGGTATTACACCGGCAACGCCAGATTTTCTGCTAGATACAAATTTAATGCCCAGGATCGATTTGAAAATCGATAATGCGCGGTTTGGTATGGTGAAATTCAGAAACTTGAAGTTATATACAAAACTTTTAAAGAATCAGAGTAATTCGCGATTTGAGAGTGATTGGGTTGGTGGGACTATTGATGTTTATCATGATAATGCAACGCCCATTGACGTAAATTTGTTTCACTTGGATCTCTCAGATAAGTTGATGTCTCCTGATAATCTTTTTGAAGATTTTGATCCGAGATTACTGCCAAATGTTGATCTTAATATCGATAAAGTTTCTTTTAATCAAGACGACTTGGGAAGTCTAAGGTTTGAATTTCGGTCTAATGAAGAAAAAGTAGCTTTTAATAAGATAGATGGTGAATTGTTGTCATTAAAAATAAAGTCGTCAGGCATACAATCTTCAGACTTTTTTTGGTTCTATGATGGAAGTATTCATAGAAGTAAGTTCACTGGTTTAATTTCAATCGGCAAAATAGAAGAATTTTTCGATATTTTTGAAGTTCCAACGCCGTTAGATAGCGAGTCTGGAGAACTCTTATTTTCTGTCGATTGGGATGATAAACCTTGGGAAATAAGAAAAGATAATGCAATGGGAGAATTGCAAATTGATCTATACAAAGGGAGCTTTTATAACTCATCAACTGGTGCAAACACTGCCCTTAAGCTTGTTAGTCTGTTTAATTTTGCCAACTGGCTAAAAAGGTTACGCCTGGATTTCTCGGATGTGATAGATGAGAATCTTCCTTACGACCACCTTTCTGGTGCAGTAAAGTTTAATAATGGGTTAGCTGAATTTAAAAAGCCACTAGAAATGAGCATGCCATCTGGGAGGATGGCTATTTCGGGAAATATTGATGTTTTAAATGAAACTGCAGACGCAACTTTAATCGCTACTCTTCCGGTTGCAACAAATTTACCGTGGTTAGTTGCCTTGATGGGTGGTGTTCCAGCTGCAGCAGGTGTATATATAACAAGTAAAATCGTCGAAAAACAGATGGACCGACTATCTAGTATAAGGTATAGCATAGAGGGTAAATGGGATGAATTAGAAGTAAAGGCGCAAGAGATTTTCGCATCAAAATTGCAAGAGTAATAACTTGTTATCAAATAAATTACTCAAACTAGCAAGACAGAGGAAAGACCAAGAAATGATACAAAACCGACCACGTCGGTTACCGTTGTAAGCACAACAGAACCTGCAACCGCGGGGTCAGCATTAAGAGCTTTCAATACTATTGGAATAAGAGTGCCAGCAATCGCGGCCGCCAGAAGATTAAAGACCATTGCAGAAGCCATTATTACAGCGAGCATGGGGTTATCAAACCAAAATGCCACTACTAAACCTGTGACTAGAGAGAAACATAAACCATTGATCGCTCCAACTGCAAATTCCTTGCTAAACAGCCATTTTATATTTTTTTTCTCTACTTGTCCGAGAGCTATACCTCTAATGACAACTGTAAGAGTTTGACTGCCGGCCACACCTCCCATACTAGCAACAATCGGCATTAAAACCGCAAGTGCGACAAGTTGCTCTAATGTATCTCTAAATATATCGATAGCTGAAGAGGCAATAATTGCTGTGATTAGATTTAAACCGAGCCACAAACTTCTCTTGGGGGCAGTTTTTTTAACTGATAAGAACGTATCTTCGGTATCGCTTAACCCACTCAACGCAAGTAGCGAATGATCTGCATCATCCACAATAATATCGACGGCATCATCTATTGTAATTTGTCCAAGCAGATTATTATCGTCGTCCACTACGGGAGCTGAAACAAGATTAAAAATTTTAAAGGTCATTGCAACATCTGAGTCAGAAATATTTGCATTAATGACTTTATAGTCACGTTCTATTAGTTGATCAATGGTTTTCGATGATGAGGATGTAAGCAGTTTATTTATTGGTAGAGTGCCAATAAACTTGTCTGACCTATCTACCACAAAAATATTATCATAATTACTCGGTATGCTCTCAAACCTTCTCAAATAACGAAGAACAATTTTTACTGTAATATCAGGCCTGACAGTAATTACATCAGGATTCATCATCCCTCCAGCCGTATCCTCTGAGTAGGTCAAAACTTCCTCAATACGCTTTCTGTCTTGTTTTGACATTTGATTTAAAACCGTAGGAATTATTTGTTCGGGAATATGCTGGAGTATGTCTACAACTTCATCGATATCTAGTCCTGAGGTTAATAGCGCGACTGATGATGCGTCCATATCTTCTAAAATTTCATTTTGTATCTCATCAGATAAATCGTGCATCACCTCCCCAGACGTGTCTGGATCCACTAGGCTCCAAATAATTTGTCTAAATTTTGAAGGAGTGCTTTCTATTTGATGCGCGATTTCTTGAGGTGACAAGCTGTTCAAAGATTTTTTTACCGAATCTATAGATTCGCTGTTTATCGAACCTTCAAGGTAAGCCAGTAGATTTTCAAATTGCATAACGCAAATCGCCCATACCCTAAATCACATTATCAAATCTTTTTCGTTCACTAGATGATGGTATACTAAGACCTTCTCTGTATTTTGCGACAGTCCGTCGAGCTATATTGATCCCCTGCTCCTGCAATAGTTCCGTGAGTTTGTTATCGCTGAGAGGTTTGTGAGGTATTTCAGCATTAATAAGCTCTTTTAAAATAGCGCTTACAGCGGTTGAGGAGCACTCTCCGCCACTTGCTGTTGCAACATGGCTAGAAAAGAAATACTTAAGTTCATATATTCCTTGAGGAGTTGCGAGGTATTTTGCAGTCGTCACTCTTGATATAGTTGACTCGTGCAGTTCTAAGCGTTCAGATATATCAGAAAGTATCATGGGTTTCATGGAAACTGGACCAAATTCAAAAAAGTCCTCTTGTAGCTCGACAATACAGTTCACAACTCTTAATAAAGTTTCATTTCGACTCTCCAGACTCTTTATAAACCATTTAGCTTCCGCGAGACTATTTTTAAGATACATGTTCTCTTGACTGTTATCCGATTGTTTTATCAAGTTTTTATAGGTCTCATTTATCCTCAATTTAGGATTATGTTCATTATTTAGTCTGACTCTCCAAGTATTAGAAATTTTAGTCACATATGCATCAGGTGTAATGTATTCAGCTATATTCTCTTGCAAGGACTCTCCCGGATGCGGATTTAAACTCCTTATTAAATTTATGGCACCTTTAAGCTGTGTCATCGATATCTGAGTTTTTTTCAATAATTTTTCTGAAGTCAGTTTCCCAATATCTTCTAGGAATTGATTCACTAGTGTTTTTGCTTCGTTAAGAAAAGGCGTAGTTACTGCTAATTGGTCTAACTGAATAATCAAACATTCCTTTAGGTTCCGAGCAAAAACACCGGGTGGATCAAACTGTTGGAGTCTTTTCAGCACAGCAAGGATTTCGGATTCAAACGTATCCTCCTCGTCCCCTTTGAAACTATGTAAATTAAAGATGTCTGTAATATTTGCTTTTAATAATCCATCATCATCCAGTGCATCCGTTAATGTCTCTGCGATGCTGTGATCATCTGGGCCAAAAGGCGTCAGATTTAACTGCCAGAGTATATGATCTTTTAAAGACTGAGTTACCTGATATACCTGGTCCAGATTGAGTTCAGATTTTGAATTCGAGAGGTTATTACTGCTAACTGTATTGCCTAAAGATTGCGTGTCAAAGTCAAAGGTGTTGTCCCACTCCATATTTTCGGTTGATTGTTCAGTCGTTTTTGTGTCTGTAATTTGATCGTCGAAGATCTCTAGTTTTTGATCATTTATTGTATTTTCATTGTCAGTGATTTCAGCATGGCCTTCCGTTTGACCTGCATTGTCTACTTCATTGGTATCTTCCAGTAGTGGGTTTGAATAAAGCTGATCTGTAATCTCTTGGCTCAGCTCTAGTGTGGACAGTTGAAGCAACTTTATAGCCTGTTGCAGTTGAGGAGTCATAGTTAACTGCTGACTGATTTTTAGCTGCAAACTTTGCTTCATAATTGAACTCTAGATATTAAGTAAGCAATTTTAATGCCATATAGAGTTAGTAGGCAACTTTTCAATAATTGCATGCTCTTTATATTATGAAATTCTCACCTAAATAAATTTCCTTTACTTTTTTATTGTTCAAAATTTCGTCGCTTGTACCCTCAGCTATTACCCTGCCTTCTCCAATAATATATGCTCTCTCGCATATATCGAGCGTTTCTCTGACGTTATGATCTGTGATCAATATTCCAATACCTCTATTTTTTAGTTGATTAATCACTTTTTTTATATCATTCACCGATATCGGGTCAACACCAGCAAACGGCTCATCTAACAAAATAAACTTTGGGTTGGAAGCAAGCGCTCTTGCGATTTCAACTCGCCTACGCTCTCCACCAGATAGGGTTATACCTAGTGATTTTCTGATATGGATAATATTAAACTCTACCAAGAGATTTTCTAGAAGATCTATCCTCTCTTTCGGCGGCATTGATTTTTGAGTCTCAATAACTGCAAGGATATTTTCCTCCACATTAAGATTCTTAAAAATTGAGGGATCCTGAGGTAAATATCCCACTCCCTTTCTTGCTCTGCCATGGATTGGTAATCGAGTTAAATCATCTCCATCAATTGAAACTTTCCCGCTATTTTGATTCACAAGTCCTAGTATCAAGTAAAAACACGTAGTCTTACCAGCTCCATTGGGACCTAGCAAACCAACAATCTCCCCATGTTTGACTGAGAGAGATATATCATTGATCACAGATTTTGCTTTGTAAGTTTTTTTTAAATTTTCGGCTTTCAGCATCTTATTGTAGTAAACCCTTAAAATTATTAGAGTCCTGGAGTCCCTATTGCTGGAATCAACAGTTGAATCCTGTTTTGCTCATCTTTATCTCCACCTTTCGCTTGCCAAGTGTCCAAGGTAAGGTCGTATGTTATAGAGTCTCCGCGTATAACTGTCCCATTATTCTGAAGCGTGGCATTATTTTTAAGATCGACAATGTTCTTATCGACTGAGTAAGATAGGTTGTTTGCTTCAGCTTTAATCAACGTTTGATCTGAAGCTTCATATTCAAGGGTAGATGGCAATCCCTCGCAAACAATCGACTTTGCGCTTCCCTCAGCATAAAAAATCTGAATTTGATCCGCTTTAATTAGCAGATTTCCTTGCGAAATTTCTACATTACCTCGATAGATAGTATAACCAGTTTTTTCACTTCTCTCTGCATAATCTGCATTAACCGATATAATGTTTCTGGAGCTTGTTTCGCCTGCAACTTTGCCAATAGAGATAATCAAAAAAAATGCTATTACAAAAGTTTTAATCCGCATAATAAGTCGCATTAATTTTGGAAAAAAGTATTGTGTCGTTGTTTTTAAGGTCGATTAAAAATTTTTCGCCAGTGATTTCATGATTTTTTTCTTGCAGATTAAAGCGGCTATTACTAGTCAGAGCCATTGTAGGAATGTTGTAGTTTATCGATGGTGATGAAAGATTTCTTTGACCAGCGCTGGTTTTGAGAATACCTTCAACTGAATTAAATAGCTTTAGATCTCCCTTTTCAGGATCAAAAGTACCTTTCTCAGAGGACAGTGAAAAGCTTGAAATTTCAAAAGATTCATTTTGGTTAGACCCAATTGCTCGCGGTTCATAGAGAGTTAAAATTTTTTCTCCCTCCAGTGATTCTAGCTTTGTTGCCTTTAGAGTAAGCATTTTTTCCCCATTATTGGAATAGATCTGTGTCTCAGAATTTGTCATAAAGCTTTCGATACTGTCCTGAGTGAATATCTTTTTATTTTTTTGTTGTAAAAATGATTCGGGTGGGGAGTCCCAAACTATCAGAAACCAGCCAAGCATTAGCAATGACACGGATACAAAAAATATTTGACGAATCATAAATATTTCTCGATCGACGAGTTCAATTTATTTTGTGATTGTAAAATAAGCTCCGCTAGTTCCCTCACAGCTCCCTCTCCACCGTTGCTCTTTACTTGCCAATCAGCAGATTCAATCAAAATGGAGGGTGAATTCGCAACACAAACTCCGAGTCCTACCATTTTAATAACTTGTAAATCCGGGAGATCATCGCCAAGATACGCTACTTCGCTCAGTGAAATTGATTTTGCTTTTAAAAACTTTTTTAATGTTCCTGCTTTATTCCCTGAGCCTTGAAACACAGGGTCCAATTTAAGCTCCCTTGCTCGATGATTAACAGATTCTGCTTGTCTCGCAGTAATAATACCAGCTCCTATATTGTTCATTTTAAGCAATTTAATGCCTAAACCATCTTTTATGTTAAATGCTTTTAGTTCTTCGCCACGATCACTGAAATATAATTTTCCATCTGTAAGAACACCATCAACATCAAGAAATAAATATTTTATTTTTTTAGCAGCATTTACAACACTGTCAGGGACTAATTTCATTTTTTTAAACCAGTTTTCAAAATATCATGAAGATGAACCACACCAGAGATTTGGTCATTATCAGAGACGACAAGTGATGTTATTTTTGATTGATGCATTATTCTAAGTGCATCGGATGCAAGAGTGTCACCTGATATTATTTTCGGTTTTTTTGACATCACCTTCTCAATTTGAGTGGTTTTGAGATGATATTCAGAGTCAATAGCTCTTCTAAGATCTCCATCAGTAAAAATACCAAGTAGCGCATTATTTTGGGATACTACTAAAGTCATCCCCAAGCCTTTCAAATTCATTTCTAGAATACCGTCACGAATAGTTTGATGAGCTAAAACCTTTGGGATTTGATCGGGTGTATACATCAGTTCAGCCACTGTGAGTGTTAGTTTTCTTCCCAAAGCTCCAACTGGATGAGACAGAGAAAAGTCTTTCTCACTAAATCCTCGGGCTTCAAGAAGTGCTATTGCAATTGCATCTCCAAGCACCAGAGACAGTGTCGTACTTGTAGTTGGAGCAAGATTGAGAGGACAAGCCTCGTCTAATCCTAGGATGTCTAGATTTACATCAGAATAGGTTGCAAGTTCAGATGATTTGTCTCCACAAATACTAATTATCGGTACACCTAATCTTTTTAAGCTGGGTAAAAAAGATATTATTTCTGAGGTGGAGCCTGAGTTTGATATTGCTATCAGAAGATCTCCTTCTGAAAGTGCTCCAAGATCTCCATGATTGGCCTCCGCAGGATGAAGAAAGAATGATGGAGTTCCAGTACTTGAGAGAGTTGCAGAAATTTTTTTAGCGACATGTCCTGATTTCCCCATGCCAGTGACAACCGTTCTTCCTTTTACGTTGAGTATAAGATTGCATGCCTCGATGAACGAGCCATTAATACTCTGTCTCAAATACTCTAGAGCATCGTATTCTTTTTTGATCGTTCGTTTTGCAGACAAAACATAATTATGCATTTCATTCACTTTTTTTAATTTTGATTCGTGGTCTCAAGTAATTTAAAAGAAAATCACTACATAATAGAATAAGTACATAGCAAGAAAAAGCATTCCTTCTAATTTACCAATAGCACGCCCTTGTGTTGTGTTCTTAAATTTTAATTTATGGACAATAATGCCAATCAAATATGCTGTTAATATAGCCATGCACAAAAAGTCCCTATCAAACACAGCATTTGGAAGTTGAGTTGGAGAAATAATACCCGCAATAGACATCACTAAAACAATATTAAAAATGTTAGATCCAATAATATTTCCAATAGCAATATCATGATTTTTTTTCACGGCGCTTGTGATTGATGCTGCCAATTCTGGAAGGCTGGTTCCTAGTGCTAGTATTGTTGCTCCGATCAAAAGCTCACTTATTCCAAACATCATGGCGATCGATTGGGCACTTTTGACGGTGAACTCAGAGCCAACGAGGAGAGCTACAAGCCCTAAAAAAAACCAAAGAAATGATGACTTTAATTCAGAGTGCTCAAAAGAGAGATTTCCCAATTCTTTTTTAACTGATTTTCCAGTATCAAATTTGTATTTTGAAACTAAAAATAACGTGATCGGTATAAAAGTTAAAAAAAGTATAGCACTTTCACCTAGACCCAAAATATTATCATACAAGCAAAGCCCTGCCAGAAAACTAACAATAGCGAGAATCGGTATCTCTTTTTCGAGAAGAGAAGTATTAATTGGTACTTTGCTGATACATGCGGTCAGTCCTAGCACCAAACCAACATTTGCGATATTTGATCCGATAGCGTTCCCAACTGCAAGTTGAGTTGAATCATTAAGGGCTGCATTAATAGAGACTAAAATTTCCGGTGCTGATGTGCCAAGCGAAACGATAGTCATCCCGATTACAATCTTTGGGACTCCGAGGGCATTCGATATAACGATGCTTCCATCAATAAATTTTGTAGCGCCCCAAATTAGCAGAGAGATGCTAGCTAAGAGAATTAGGATTTGAATAACAGTATCCATAGAAAGGGTGGGTAGTGTGCGCCCTCTTTTTTAGTAATTAAAGAATGTTATAGTGATAGAATTGAAATGTCAGTAATAAAGTTTATATTGAGATCTTTTATGGAAAATAAGTATTTAAAGCAGAGAGTGATTGGCATCTATTTTTTTATCCTTTCTGTGTTGCTCATCGGCAATAGCTCTCAACTCTTTGCCATCAATATAGGAAGCGATAATTTCAGACAAAATCCATTTGATAGTGTTGAGGAAATGACAAATCAACTTTTAATTATTATTGACTCTCATCGGAGCAATTATCCTGAAAACGAGGAGGATTATTTTTTATCGTTAAATAACTTGCTGGGAGATTTTGTGGAGTTTAATTTTGTAGCGAAAAGGGTCATGGGTTCTAGTTATGGCAAAGTTGATCCAGAGTTGAGAAAAAGTTTTTTAGATGTGTTCAAAAGAGGCCTAATAGAGTCATATGGAAGAGGTCTAATGGCATACAGCAACGAGAAAATTGTCATTCTTAATCGTCAAAATTTATCTGATACTGGGAGAGTGATTGTAAAACAAGAGATTCAAGATGGAAATTCTTCATATCCTTTGCAATATATGGTGGTAAGAAAAAGATCTGATAAAACCTGGACAATTGTGAATGTGTCATTAAATGGCATTGATTTGACAAAGACTTTTGCGAGTCAATTTCGAAATTCAATTACTCGGCATTCAGGAAACTTGAGTAAAGTTATCGATAGTTGGTTATGAATCACTGCTTGTAATAGTTGGAATTTTATGGATAAAGACGAGGTAGCGAAAATACTCAAACATGCATTTCCAGGTGATTTGATTGCGGTGGATGGCGAAAATAGCTATTTTACAGTCTCCATAGTTAGTGATAAGTTTGAAAATCTTACCAAATTGAAACGCCAACAATTTGTGTACTCATGTCTTACAGATCAAATCTCAAGTGGTGCAATACATGCTTTGGATTTCCATTTAAATACAGTTTGTGAGCGTAAAAATAGTCAATTGTGACGTAAAATAAAGCACTAATGATGAGGTTCTCGTGAGCAAATTGGTCATTAATGGAGGAAAGCAATTAAATGGCGAAGTCAGTATATCGGGTTCCAAAAATGCAGCACTACCGATTTTATCTGCTTCTCTGTTAGCTGAAGGATTAGTGTCAGTATCAAATGTACCTAAATTACAAGATGTCGAAACTCTCATTGAGCTCCTTGCAGCGATGGGTGTTAACGTAAGCAGAACAGACGATCACTCTATTGAACTAAATGCTGCAAACCTGACCAGTCATACAGCACCTTACCACCTTGTTAAGAAAATGCGGGCGTCAATTTTAGTGCTAGGTCCACTTTTGGCAAGGTTTGGGCAAGCTAATGTGTCTTTCCCTGGTGGTTGTGCAATTGGTAACCGTTCTGTTGATATGCATTTAGAAGGGCTACGAGCGATGGGTGCGAGCATCAACATTGAGCATGGATATATTCGTGCTGAATGCGTGGATCAATTGCGCGGGGCAGAAATATATCATGATTCGGTCTCTGTCGGTGCCACTGAAAATCTCATGATGGCCGCTTGTTTGGC
>CENG01126006.1_pt1 | contig 15111 bp, 19 predicted proteins | sample 530131 | NCBI WGS metagenome assembly CENG01 (sample SAMEA2591057, study PRJEB7988) | marine metagenome | biome: marine biome (ENVO:00000447); feature: surface water (ENVO:00002042) layer; material: saline water (ENVO:00002010), including plankton (ENVO:xxxxxxxx) | depth 5 m
AGAAACGTCTTCAATTGTTAAACCCAACTCAATTCTTTTTTCTGCAAATTGTTTACCAGTCTTTACAGAATTAGCTGATTTGAGTTCAGTTTTCATTGTATTATTTTATGTTTTATTAAATTCCTACCTTTTATCGAATTAGAAAGATTACCAATTAGTTGACCACAGGCAGCATCCACTCCATCTCCTCTAGTAATTCTAAGTGTAGTTATGAAACCTTTACTCATTAAATATCTTTTAAATGAATTCATTGAACTATTACTTGGTCTTTTGTAATCTGAGCCTTTAAAGCTATTAAAAGGAATTAAATTAATTTTGCAAGATAAGTTTGATAAGAGTTTTGCTAATTTTTTTGCATGCTCAATTGAGTCATTTACACCCTCAATTAATATGTACTCGATTGTAATATTTCGTTTATTTTCAAAATAATTTAAATATTCTTTACATGATTTAATTAAAGATTTAATGGGGTATTTATTATTTATTGGAACGATTTCGTTTCTTAAATTATCCTCTGCCGCATGTAATGAAATTGCCAAAGATACGTCAATTTTTTTTGGCAACTTATCTATGTTGGGAACAATTCCAGAAGTGCTAATAGTGATTCTTTTTCTTGAAAGTCCATAAGAAGACTGATCTTTCATTAATTTAGCAGCTTCAACAACTGGTTCAAAGTTTAATAGGGGTTCTCCCATACCCATAAATACAACATTTGTAATTGGCTTGCTGTTTTGAGAAAAATTTGCAAGCCACAATTGACCAATAATTTCATGACTTTCAAGATTCTGTTCAAATCCCTGCGCTCCAGTTGCACAAAAAGTACATTGCAGTGCACATCCAGCTTGAGAGGAAACACAAAGAGTTCTTCTTTTTTTCTCTGGTATTACAACCATCTCTACCATTGATCCAGAATCTAATTCAATAAGATATTTTATCGTGCCCTCAGATGAAACATATTCTTCATAGATCTTTGGTGGTTGGATCTTGGCAATTGAAACAAGTTTACGTCTAAGATCTTTATTAAAATCAGACATGGAGTTAAAGTCTATGACACCTTTTTGATGTATCCATTTTAATAATTGCTTTGCTCTAAATCTGGGTTCATTAATACTTAAAAAAAAATTTTCAAGTGACTCTAGAGAGCAACCTAAAAGATTAATTTTTTTAGACAATTTATTTATTCAATATTTCTTCAGCATTAAAGAAATATTCAATCTCCCTTTTTGCGCTATCAATTGAATCAGAACCGTGAACTGCATTTGCATCAATGCTCATGGCAAAATCTGCTCTAATAGTACCAGAAGCAGCTTCCTTTGGATTTGTGCTACCCATTAATTCTCTATTTTTTTGAACAGCGTTTTCTCCTTCCAAAACCTGAACAAATACTGGTCCAGATGTCATAAATTTCTTCAAATCGCTGAAAAAAGGTTTCCCATCATGTTCAGCATAAAACCCTGAAGCTTCTTTATCACTTAAATGTATCAATTTACCAGCAACTAAATTTAATCCATTATCTTCAAATCTAGAAATAATCTTACCTATGATATTTTTACCAACAGCATCTGGTTTAATAATAGATAAAGTGCGTTCAATATTCATAATAATATCCTTTCAAAAATAGGTGCATATTATATTAGAGTTATTGATATTCTTCTATCCAGTGCATTTGAATTGCTTCTAGAATTTTCTCATTTGATTTATTAGGATCACCAACAAAATTTTCAAGTTCACATATTTTTTTATGCAGGTCTGGGAAGCTTATCCATTGTGGATCTATTTCAGAAAATTTATCAGAAAGCTCAATAGCTATATCTAGCACGTCTAACCAATCAAGCTCTTCCATTAGTGATTTTCGGAGACCATATTAATATTATATTTTGGTAATTCTATTTCGATTTCCTCATCATCTGGTGGTATCGTCTGACAACTTAACCTTGATGTTTGCTCAAGACCCCATGCTTTATCAAGAAGATCTTCTTCCATATCACTTGCTTCTTCAAGTAATTCAAAACCTTTTCTAACTATACAATGACATGTTGTGCATGCGCATGACATCTCACATGCATGCTCTATCTTAATGTTATTTCTAAGAGCAGCTTCACAGATCGTCTCATCTGGCATAGATTCTATTTCAGCACCATTAGGACACAACTCCTTATGAGGCCATATTTTTATTTTTGCCATAACTTAAAGTGTAAAACTTTCGCCACATCCACATACAGCCTTAGCATTAGGATTTATAAATTTAATACCTTTATTAAGACCATCTTCTTGATAATCAACTAGAGTGCCTTTAAGAAAAACTAGGCTTTGAGAATCAACAAAAACTGTACATCCATCGATGTTAAAACTTAAATAATCATCATTAATTTCATCAACAAAATCAAAAGTATATTCATATCCGGAACAACCTGCTTTTTTTATACCAAGTTTTATTCCTTTGCCTTTGCCCCTTTCACTTAGCATTTTTGAAAAATGAGAGGAGGCACTTTTAGAAAAATTAAGCTCCATTGAATTGATTGAGTTCATTTTTAATCTATTGCTTTGTTTCGTAATCTTCGATAGCTTGTTTAATAGAATCTTCAGCTAAAACTGAACAGTGAATTTTAATTGGCGGTAGCTCTAAAGCTTCAACAATTTCGATATTTTTAATAGCTTTGGCTTCTTCAAGAGTTTTACCAATTAACATTTCAACTAGTTCACTTGATGATGCGATTGCTGAACCACATCCATAGGTTTTAAACTTTACATCTTTAATCACATGAGTATTTCCTTTTGGTTCACATTTAATTTGAAGTTTCATTACATCACCACATGCAGGCGCTCCCACCATGCCAGTGCCAACATTTGTATCTTTAGGATCAAATCTACCAACTTTAAATGCTTCAGGATTGTTTAAAGTGTTCTCAAATTTATCTACAACTTTTTTACTATATGCCATGTTTATCTCCTAATGCATTTTCCATTCAACTGTATCAAGATCAATTCCGTCAAGATGCATTTCCCACAAAGGAGAAAGTTCTCTTAATCTGTGAACTACATTTTCAAGTATGTCTAATGTATTGCTGACATCATCATCGCTTGTAAATCTTCCAAATGAAAATCTTATTGAGCTATGAGCTAATTCATCTTTTCTTCCAAGGGCTCTTAGAACATATGAAGGTTCAAGACTGGCAGATGTACAGGCCGAGCCTGAAGATACAGCAATATCTTTTAAGCCCATTATTAACGATTCACCTTCAACAAAATTAAAACTTACATTTAAAATATTTGGAACCTTATTATTAAGGTCCCCATTAATATAAACATGATCAATTTCTTTAACTTTATTAAGGAATTTTTGATGAAACTGAGATATTTTAACGTTGTCATTTTTCATTTCTTCATTAGCCAATCTAAATGCTTCGCCCATACCAACAATTTGATGAGTTGCTAACGTACCAGATCTCATACCCCTTTCATGACCACCACCATGAATAAGTGCTTCTAATCTTACTCTTGGCTTTCTTCTAACATATAAAGCACCAACACCTTTAGGTCCATAGGTCTTATGAGCAGAGAACGACATTAGATCAACTTGTAATTTTTGAAGATCAATATCCACTTTGCCAGTGCTTTGAGCAGCATCAACATGAAAAAATGATCCATTTTTTCTTGTAATTTCACCGATTTTTTCAATGTCATTAACTGTTCCAAGTTCATTGTTTATATGCATAATTGATACAAGTATAGTTGTATCTTTTATTGCTGCTTTGACATCTGATGGAGTAATAACTCCATCTTTATTAGGATCAAGATAAGTAATTTCAAAACCTTCTCTTTCAAGTTGCCTACAAGGATCCAACACTGCTTTATGTTCAATTTTTGATGTAATAATGTGATTGCCCTTTGACTTATAAAATCTTGCAATACCCTTAATTGCAAGATTATCAGCTTCTGTAGCACCAGAAGTCCATACTACTTCTCTTGGATCACAATTTACTAAGTTTGCAACATGAGATCTTGCTTCTTCAACAGCCTCATCTGCTTTCCATCCAAAACGATGTGATCTTGATGCTGGATTTCCAAACTCACCATCTGGAGTTAGAAACTCCATCATTTTTGATGCAACTCTAGGGTCAACTGGAGTTGTTGATGCGTAATCCAAATATATAGTTGATTGTGTGCTCATCTAATTTATTTCTTTAACGTTAATATATGGGCTATTACTCGATTCTACAAGACTATCAATCGTTATTTTTTCTAAATAATCTTCAACCAAAATGTTAAGCTCATGCCATAAATCGTGAGTTCTACATTTTTTTCCATTATGACATGCAGAGGTTCCATTACATTTTGTTGCATCAAGAACTTCATCAACCGCATGCATAACTTCTTTAATTGAGACAGAATCAGGACTTTTAGCGTATACATACCCTCCATTTCTTCCTCTAATACTCTTGACAATCCCTGCAATTCTTAATTTTCTAAATATTTGCTCTAAATAAGTCAGTTCAATATTTTGATTTGCTGATATATCACTTAAGGAGACTGGTCCTGAAGATTGTAAAAAGGTCAATTCCGTTAAAGCATTTACAGCATATCTGCTTTTGGTAGTTAATCTCACGAGTGGATTATAAATACCTGACTAATTTAGTCAAGTTTCAATATTCATTCCTAATCTATCTGCAACTTGATGATATGACTCAACAACATCTCCTAAGCCCTGTCTAAATCTATCCTTATCCATTTTTTTTAATGTTTTTGTGTCCCAAAGCCTACATCCATCAGGTGTAAATTCATCTGCTAGTATAATTTTATCTTTAAAAACTCCAAACTCAACTTTGAAATCTACCAATATTAGACCTGAATCTAAAAATAATTTTGATAAGATTTCATTTATTTTGTATGTTTGTATCTTCATTTCATTTATTTGCTTGATATCAGCCCATCCAAACGAAATAATGTGCTCATCATTGATTAGCGGATCGCCAAGTTCGTCATCTTTTAAAAAAAATTCAAATAATGGACTTTTAAGAATCAAACCATCTTCTGTTCCAAGTCTTTTGCAAATTGATCCTGAGGCTCTATTCCTTATAACACATTCTATTGGAAACATATCCAATTTATATACTAGAGAATCTGTGCTATCTATTACTTCAACAAGGTGTGTTTCAACACCATTAGTTTTCAGATGATCCATAATAAATGCATTAAATTGATTATTTACTGCACCTTTTCCAAGTAATGCTTCTTTCTTTTTTCCATCAAAGGCAGAGGTGTCATCGCTGAAGTGCATAACTAAATGGTCATCACTTTCAGTAGTGAACATTGATTTTGCCTTACCTTTTGTGATTTCTTTAATTTTTTTCATTAGCTTAAAGATTCATTTATTTTTGATAAAAGTTGTTCAGATTCTTCAATATTACCATTTTTTGAAGAAGCTCGGACATATGCTTTATTGTCTATCTCTGTTATAGATATTTCAAATTGAGATTCTTCACCAAATTCAATATTTTGAGTTCCAGTATTGCTTCTTCCTCCAAAAAGTTTAAAAAGTCTTCTTTCCTCTTCTTTTGCATAACTTACAAAAAATAATCCCTTACTTCTGTCTCTATCATTTGTAACAATCTCTGCTGCATTAAGAGCCTTGCTTACAGAGGACCAAGCTCGATCAAAATTTAAATCTAGTGCGATTACAGTTCGACCAGCTTCTGTGAATATATTTGCTTTTTTCATTTCGTTTAAATTTTGGGCCGCCAGCGATGTGCCGGAAAAATTTGAAAGTGAATTCGCATAATAATCAATCATTTTTTCCATTTCAGTTTGTATAAATTCAGGATCACTTTCAATATTTCCACTTGTCTTATTTAGCTTATAAAGGAATATCTCGGTAGAGGCTTCCTTGATACCATGTTCAACTTTCATTTGCAGTGAGGAATTTTCATCAAAATCAATATTAATTTCTCCTGTTACTGGATCAGCATTTAAAACATCAAATGTTGATGTATCCCAATAATTTTTAGATATTGGCCAAGAAGTTGAAGGAAGTGTCTCAATATAAATCCACATAAGCTCTCCAAGTCTCCTTAACTGGACAGAGCTATCTCCCGATGATGCAAAAATTTGTCTGGGCTTCGGCACCTCTATGACATCATCAAAATTTTCAAAGTTCTCAATAGGATAATGGTTTTCTGTATTAGGTTCGGATAGTTCTGCTGGAATAGTAATATTCTCACCTAACTCTTCTTCTAAAAAATCATATTTTTTTGTAGGGAAATATCCATCAGGTCCGCTCAAAGTAGAGCATGATGTATATAAAAATATAAGAGGAATTAAAATATAGTCTTTTCTCATAATAAATTTAATTTTAACATCTCAGATGTAATATTTTCCTTATATTTATTTTCAAGCTCAACCAAAGGAAGCCTAATAGAATTTTCAATCTTGTTCATTTTATATAACATCCATTTAACAGGAACTGGGTTTGATTCGACAAATAAGAGTTGATATAAAGCAGTTAATTTATTATCTAGCTGATCAGCATCATAGTTATTTTGTTCGAAAACATATTTGCAAATATTTGATATCATCTTTGGCACAACATTAGCTGCAACAGAAATAACGCCATCACCTCCTTTTTTAAGCATATTTAAATAAGTGGGATCATCTCCTGAAAATAGTAAAAAATTCTCATTATCTTTAGATATTTCTATAAGGCTTGCTATTCTTTCATCTGTTCCAACAGCTTCTTTTATTCCAATTATATTTTTATGTTTTGAGAGAATTTCAACTGAAGGAGGTAAAAGATCACATGCAGTTCTTGAGGGCACGTTATATAAAATTTGAGGAATATCCACACTATCTGCAATTTTATTATAGTGATCAATTAATCCTTTTTGATTTGGTTTATTGTAGTATGGAGTAACAATAAGTGAATAGTCTGCGCCAATTTTTTTTGATTCTTCAGTAAGCTCAATTGCTTCTGAAGTAGAATTTGCACCAGTTCCTGCAATCACAGGGACTCTTTTGTTAACATAAGTAACTGTATGCTCTATTACATGGATATGTTCGTTAACATTTAAGGTTGCAGATTCACCTGTTGTTCCAACAGAGACTATTCCATTAGTTCCTTCTTCAATATGCCAGTCCAATAATGCGTCTAATTTTTCATAATCAATATCTCCATTTAATTTCATTGGAGTTATAAGAGCGACTAAACTTCCTTTTAATGCTTGCATCATTTGTAAATTAAGTAAAAATAAGACTATACACTATTTTATTTAAAATAATTATAAGGAGAAACATGGAAAAAAAACTAGAAGGTAAGAAATGTCCCAAGTTTAGTGGCGCATGTACGAGTAATAAAAATTTATCCAATGATGATTTTATAGGTAAAAATCTTGTTATTTATTTTTATCCTAAGGATGCTACTCCTGGTTGTACTACTGAGGGTCAAGATTTTAGAGATAATTATAAAATCTTTAAAGAACTAAATGCTGAAATTGTTGGAGTATCAAGAGATAGTATAAAGTCTCATGAAAATTTCAAAGAGAAGCAATCTTTTCCATTCGAACTTTTATCAGATCCTGACGAAAAGATGTGTAAAGCATTTGATGTTATGAAGATGAAATCAATGTATGGAAGAGAATATTTAGGAGTTGATAGGTCAACATTTTTAATTTCAACAGAAGGAAAGGTTATAAAAGAATGGAGATCTGTGAAAGTCAAAGGACATGTAGTTGAAGTAATTGATGAAATAAAGAAGTTAGTTGGTTAATCTGATAATTCAGAATTAGGCCAAGCATTCCAAACTGCTTTGATAAATGTTGCTAGTGGAATTGAGAAAAAGACTCCCCAGAAACCAAACATACTTCCAAATATGAAAACAGCAAGAATTATAATTATTGGATGAAGTTTTACCGCTTCTGAAAAAATTATTGGCACAAGTAAATTTCCATCAATAAATTGAAGGAGAAGATACAATCCAACAAGTAAATAGAATTGCGATCCAAGACCAAATTGTAACAATCCTATGATTACAATTGGTATTGTTACTGAAAAGGCGCCTATGAAGGGAATAAGGACTGACAATCCAACTAAAACAGCTAAAAGAGCTCCATAATTTAATCCAAAAAAAGCAAATAATATACCAGCAGCAACACCAACAATGAATATTTCTAAAACCTTCCCTCTGACATAATTACTGAGTTGTATATCCATTTCAGACCATACTTCAGATAACATTGCTCTGTCTCCAGGAATAATTTTTAAACATCCCTCTATGATATTTTTTCTGTCAAATAAGAAAAAATAAACAAGAATTGGAAATAAAATTATATATAGAAGAACTGTTATTGTGCTTTGAATACCTGAAATAGATGATTTAACAAGATTTTGAGTAATTGATGTTAATTCAGACGATACTGCTTGGAAAAAAACTGAAATTTGATCTGAATTTACTAAATCTGGAAATGAACTAGGTATTGTTGATACAAAATTAAGAAAATCATTAAATAATCTTGGTATATCTAGCACGAAGGATTGTAATTGAACATATAAAAGTGGAATTAACCAAGTAAACATTGCGGCACCGACAATTATAAAAATAGAAAAAGCAATAACAGTAGCCATATTAGAGGAAACATTATAGTTTTCTATATTTTTTTGAAGGCCTACAAGCAAGTATGCAACAATAATACTAATAATAAATGGAGTCAAAATTTCTATAAAAAATCCAAGAATTATCAATAGAAAAACAATAATTAAAGAGAATATTATTGTTTCCTCACTACTAAAAATGCGTTTAAATATATTTTGTATATGTTCAATCATATTGTTTAAATACATTATATATAAGATTTAAGTAAAAAATATTAAACTTTATCTATGTTTTAATGTTCTAAGTTAAAAATTTAGTTATTATTTTTATGATGCGAAATTATCTATTACATATTTTACCAATAGTTATGCTATCAATAAATTTATTTTCGCAAGATCTTCAAATAGATGAATTGGATTTACCTGAACTTGGTGATAGGGTTTCAGGTGCTGTATCTTCTGATCAAGAGAGAGCTATTGGACAAATGTTTTTGCAGCAAGTCTATTCACAAGCAGCTTTAATTTCAGACCCTCTACTTTTTGAATATACTGAGCATTTGATTTATAGACTATCAGAATATAGCCAAGTTAAAGATAGATACTTCACTATTTTATTAATCGATGACAGCTCACTCAACGCTTTTGCTGCACCTGGAGGAATTATTGGTATTAATGGTGGTCTTTTTTTAAATGCAGATAATGAAGGACAATTTTCATCTGTGCTTGCTCATGAATTAGCCCATTTAAGTCAGCGGCATTTTGCAAGAAATGTTTTAAAATCTCAGGAGAGTAATTTAGCATCAGCTTTAATTATGGTTTCTTCAATTGCAATTGCTCTTATAAGTAATAATCCAAATGCAATGGCAGTAGGTCCAGCTATTCTTCAATCTCAAAGTTTAAGATATAGTCGACTTTTTGAAAAAGAAGCAGATAGAGTTGGCTTTGCAAATCTTGTCAATGCTGGCTATAACCCAAATTCTATGGGCGAAATGTTTGAAAATATGAATGAAATTAGAAGACTTTCAGGAGATCTGCCACCAGAATTTCTTCTTACCCACCCTCTTTCAACCTCAAGAATTAGTGATGCATTCAATGCAGCCGAAAATCTTCCAAAAGATGGAACAAAAGAAGATTCTTTAGAATTTGCATTAATGAAAGCAAGACTAGAAATATATTATGAAACTATACCAACAAATGCATTAAGGCTATTTAAATCAAGAGTGAGTGAGGTCTCATCAGATTCTAATATATACGGTCTTTCTTTGGCACACAAAAAAAATAATAACTACAAAGAAAGTATTGAGTTAATTGATAATTTAATAAATTTATATCCAAAAAATTTAGTTCTTAACAATACAAAAGTTGATATTCTATTAGAATCAGGTGATTTTGAAAAAGCTTTGAATTTAGCTGATAAATTTTTAGAAATCTCTCCACGTAACTACCCCCTATCTATTTCAAAATCAAAAATATTGTTAGCAATGAAAAAATATTTTGAATCAGAAGAAATAATAAGAGACCAGCTTTTAAGAAAAAATAATAATCCTGAGTTATGGCTGCTACTTTCTGAAATTCAAAGAAGTAGCAAAGATATAATTGGATATCATCAAAGTAGAGCCGAATATTTTCTTCTTCTTGGACAAAAAGAAAGGGCACTAAACCAATTAGAGTTTGCTTTAAAATTGACTCAAAACAATTTTCAAGTGTCTGACAGAATAATGACAAAAATTATTGAAATTAAAGAAGATATAAATAGATCTAGAGGTCTTTAGTTCTAATTTTTTTAGATATTCGTAAACCTAAAAAAGATAAGTAGCCTGCTATAGGTATTGCAACTAATGGAAATGTAGTTGACGCAATACTGGTTAGCTTGCCCATAGCAATAAAAGTACTTCCTGATAAATCTCCGAATCTTGAAATAAAAGTATCAATAAAAACAGTTGATTTATACCTATCATTCTTTTTAAGTGTACTAAATATTGTTTCTCTTGTTGGTTTATTAATTCCATACTCAAAAACTCTAAGAATGATTGTGACAATCCCCACAGAGATTATTGAAGGTGCCAAGCCATAAAGGAAATAAGCTAAGCAAAATAAAATACCATATAGAAACATTATATTTTTAATTCCAAATCTTTTGATAATAAGATTTGTAAAAAATAATTGAACAATAAGTGTAAGTGGCGATATAACTTGTTCAATTGTTGCAAAAAATTTAAGCCTTTGTTCTGAATTTTGAGACCATTCTTCAACAATATTTATTGCAGTGATCCATTGAATTGTCATTAACGCAGTCCAAATCCAGACATACATTCCAATATTTCTTATTTCATTTATTTTTAAGGTGTTTTTAATAGCATCTAAGCTTCCGCCACCAATACTTTCAATTTCTAATATATTATTTTTTTGAGCGGTAGACACCATATAAATTGCTAATAACATTGCTAAAAAAAGGAAAGATGCAGCTGATAAGCTAAATAATTCTAATCCTAACTCATTAAAAGAATTTGCAAATCTTTTAGAAATCTCAGAACCAAATAATGCACCTAATGATCCACCTGCCATGATGACACCATAAAAAGCTCTTTTTTTAGAGTCTCTGTATAAATTAATAATTAATACCCAGAATATTGATACTATGAAAAAAGAATATACATTGCACCAGATATAAAATATTCTACCAAGCCATATTGAGTCGCTAAGACCTAGAAATTTCCATGAAAATAGAAAAAAAATTAAGTTTAGAATTAAAAATGAATAGCAAGATATAATAATGTTTTTAAGGTTCGATTTTGATGCTATCCATGAATAAAGTGGATTCACCATCAACATTGCTATAGCACCTGCAGCGAGTAAGTATGGCAATTCATTTACGTTTGCTACTGCCATTTCATTTCGGACAGGCCTTAAGATATACCAAGAAGAAAGAACAAAGAAAAATAATAATGATGCAAGCAAAGAGTCTCTTGAAAAGGTATTCTTTATGAAATTAATCAAAAGTTTCTCCAATCATGGTGGGTCGCACAGGATTCGAACCTGTGACCAATTGGTTAAAAGCCAACTGCTCTACCAACTGAGCTAGCGACCCATAATTATTCATAATAGAAGATGGTGATTATTCCATATTTTTCAATAACTGCAAGGCTAAGGATGATGCGGTATTATTTGGATATTCTCTAACAACATAATTATATTTATTTTTTGCATTCTCAATTTCATTTGATTTTAGATAAATATCTCCAATTTTTTTATGAGCCAATGGAACTCGATAATGATTTGGGTATGAGCTAATCAATTCCATAAAAAATACATTAGACTTTTCAAAATCATTATTAATTAAAGAAATTTCGCCAAGCCAAAAATATGAAAGCGGTTTTTTTTCATCATCGTTAAAACTATCTACAAAATATTCAAACAAACTGAAAGCTTCTTTAAAGTCTTGTTTCTCTAGCGCAGAAACAGCTGCTTTGTATACCTGCTCTTTACTTTCGGGATCTTCAACACCATCAAATTTAATATCTTTACTCAAAGTTACATTATTATTTTGTGGAATATCTTCTTTTAAATCTAATGATTCATCAATTAGCTTTTCTATAAGAAAGTTTTGCGACTCTATTTTATTTCTTAGATCCGCTATCTCTTCTTCAAGTTCTTGAATCTTTAAAAATAAGATATCACTTTTTACACTTTCGTTTTCACTGGCAAAAGTTACAACTGGTAAAAATGAAAAAATAAAGATATAAATAATGGGCAAAGATTTAATGCTCATTAATTTATATCAACCCTTCTATTCTTTGCATGACTTTGTTCATCTTGTCCAATTACTGCAGGTCTTTCTTCTCCATAGCTTTTAACAGTAATTCTTTGATTTTGTATACCATTGAGAACTAAATAATCGCTTACTATTTCTGCTCTTCTTTGACCTAAAGCTAAATTATATTCTCTAGTCCCTCTTTCATCCGCATGACCAGCCAAAGTAATTTTTATAGACGAATTTTCTTTTAAAGCATTAACAGCACTTTTAAGAGTTTGAATTGATTTACTGGTTAAATTTGATTTATCAAATTCAAAGTATATCGTTGCATTAGCAAATACTGCCTGACTATCATAATTAATATAATCATCTTTAGGTCCTGAGGTTTCAATGGTCATAATGTTCTCTGAATTAACACTTTCCTGCGTAACATTCAAAGTTGAACAAGAGGATATAAAGATTAATACAATTATAAGATTTATATTATTTTTAAAAATAAACATACTCACTCCATTGATTTTATCTTAAAAATCCAGACCATGATGGCTCTCTAACTGCTCCATATTTGGCAGGAAGTCTGAACTTTGCTCCACTCAATGTAACACCTGAGAGCAAACCCATGCCTTGGTCTGTAATCGAATAAACTATAACATTTCCATTGGGTGAAATGCTAGGAGATTCATCCATTTGAGCATCGGTAAGGGGTCTTACAAAGTTTTCATTAAAATATTTTAAAGCTATTTGAAAATTACTCTTTGCTCTGTGAACAAAGACGATGCCGTCATTATTTGGAAGGTATGATCCTTTTGCGTTATAGTTTCCCTCAAAAGTTAATCTTTTTGGTCTTGCATTAAACTTTCTTAAATCTAATTCATATAATTGAGGAGATCCTGAACGACCTGAAGTAAACATGATTTTTGAACCTCTTGGTGACCAAGTTGATTCGGTATCTATTGCATAATGATTAGTAAGTCTCGTAAGATTTTTGTTTTTTAGGTTTAAAATATAAATTTCTGCATTCCCGTCTTGATACATTGTTAATGATAAAAATTTTCCATCGGGTGACCACGATGGTGAGCTAATTTGTGATGAATTTTCAATGACAATTTCTCTTTTACCTGAAGCAATATCCTGAATAAATACCTTAGCCATACCGGTTTCAAATGATACATATGCAACTTTTCTTGAATCTGGAGACCAAGTTGGAGAGATTATAGGTTCAGAACTTTTTAATAACATTTGTTCATTTTTTCCATCAGCATCTGCAATAACAAGATTAAAGGTTTTGTTTTGAGTTACGTAAAGTATTTTTGTAGATGCAATGCCTCTAATTCCAGTTATTTCTTCATATATCCCATCGCTTACATAATGACCGAGTTGTCTATTCTTATTAGGTATTCCAAAAACTGTGGAGCTTCTTATTTTAGCTCCTTTTTTTATGTCGTAAACTTCATATTGTGCTGAAATATTTTGATCCATATTGGTAATATTTCCTGTAACTAGGTAGTCTATATTTAAAATCTTAAAATCATTAAATACGATTTCATCTTCATTTTTTGGAATCGAAAGAAGACTATCAATACCATAAATATTAAATTCGCCAGATCTAAATAAATCATTTTTTATTACATCATTTAAAGTTTCTGAAATATTTTTTTCACCATTAAATGGAATCAAAGCTACTCTGTATGGGTCCTCAGCTCCTTGAGTTATTTCTAACACAAGCTCGGACATTAAAAAATTTGAAAATATAAATACTAATATTATCTTTTTCATGATGGATTAAACTTTATTACAATATTTTTGAAGTTTGATGAATATATACTGTATGGAATGTTATTGAAGAAACTAAAAGTTTCAACTCTTTGCACAGCCATTAAGGCTGAATTGTCAAATCTAATATTTCCACTACTTTTTATAAGGCTCGCATTAACAATTCTTCCATTCTTATTAATGTTAAGTCTTAGATCACAGACTAAATTATCTTGTATGTTTATAGGTTTTCGCCATGCGGATTGCAAACTTTGAATTATTAAAGAGCTAAATATTTCAATTTGATTTTTATCTGATTCCTGAAATATTAAATTGTCCTCATTCAAAAGATCTTCAATACTTGTTGAAGAAATGAGGGATTCAAATGAAATAGATTTTTCAGAAATTATATTTTTTTTAATCGCATTAGATTCAATAATTATCTCATTATTTGAATTTTGAAGTTGGCTAGTTTTTTGTTTTTGCTTATTGATAGTGTCTTGAAATACTAGATTTACCTGAATGGGTTTACTTAAGATCGATATTTGATTATTTTCAAGATAAAAATATCCTAGAAGATATAAAATAATACTTGCATGAATCAAAAATGAGATAAAAGATGCTTCTAAATAAACTTTATTAATTCTCATAACCTGAAGTTACAATACCGATCTTAGTTATACCTACACTTTGGACAGATGCCATTCCTTTGGCTACAAAATCAAAAGCAACATCTTTATCACTTTGAAAAACTACCTCAATCTCAGGATTGGCATCAAAAATAACTTTAGATTTTCTTTTAAGTTCAAGAAGATCAATAGATAAGGATTCATCTCCAACGTTTATGAAATAATCTCCATCTCTGTTAATAGAGATTACTAGAGGTTCGCTTTGAATAGTCATTTTAGTTGTATCAGTTTTTGGTAAATCCACCTCAATTCCTTGAATTAAAAGTGGCGATAAAACCATAAATATAATTAATAAAACAAGCATTACATCAATATATGGAACAACATTGATCTCGG
>CENG01001457.1_pt1 | contig 15104 bp, 13 predicted proteins | sample 530131 | NCBI WGS metagenome assembly CENG01 (sample SAMEA2591057, study PRJEB7988) | marine metagenome | biome: marine biome (ENVO:00000447); feature: surface water (ENVO:00002042) layer; material: saline water (ENVO:00002010), including plankton (ENVO:xxxxxxxx) | depth 5 m
TAAACAAACAAATAATATTACAAATTCAGAAAGCGAAAAATTAGAACAGAAATCACAAACTGAAAATAAAGATATATCCACAGAAAGAAAGGCCCAAAATAACTTTGAAATAATTAAAATGCCACGCCTTAGTGACACAATGGAAGAAGGAACTGTATCAACCTGGCTCAAAAAAGTTGGTGATGAAGTTAAAGAAGGAGACATAATCGCGGAAATTGAAACTGACAAGGCAACAATGGAGTTTGAGTCTTTTCATAAAGGGACTTTACTTCATATAGGTGTTGAAGAGGGAAAATCTGCACCAGTAGATGAAGTTCTTGCTATAATTGGAGACAAAAGTACCGATGTTGAAAAAGCTATAAAGTCTATTGGTCAAAAAGATATTATTGAAGAAAAAGAAACTAAGCTTGAAAAACAAAAAGAGGAAAATATTTCCTTACAAAATAGTGAAAGTGTAATTGTTGATAATACTAAATATATCTCTAAAAATGAATTAGTTAAATCTCAGGCTAATAGAATCTTTGCATCTCCCTTGGCAAAGAAAATGGCATCTGAAAAGGGAATCATGCTAAATAATTTAGTTGGTACAGGCGATGGAGGAAGAATTATTAAAAGAGACATCGAAAATTTTATGCCTTCTACGAATTCTACTAAAAAATTAGAAAAAGAATCTAGTATTCAAATACAAAACTCTCAAATTAGAAAAACAATTGCCAAAAGATTATCAGATTCAAAATTTTCTGCTCCTCATTATTACTTAAATGTCGAATATAATGTCGATAATCTCATTTCATTTCGAGAGCAATACAACTCGCAGCCTGAAACAAAAATTTCTTTCAATGATTTAATAATTAAAGCTACTGCACTTTCTTTAAGTATGCATCCTGTAGTTAATAGTCAATGGAGTCAAAATGAAATAACTCATCATAAACATGTACATGTTGGGGTAGCGGTTGCCGTAGAAGATGGATTAGTTGTTCCTGTTTTAAAATTTGCCGACAACTTAAATTTAAATGAAATTGGTCTAAAAGTTAAGGATTTTGCAAATAGAGCTCAAGAAAAAAAATTATTACAAGATGAAATTGAGGGGAGCACATTTACCATTTCTAATTTAGGAATGTTTGGTATCGAATCTTTCACTTCAATTATAAATCAACCCAACTCTGCTATTTTATCTGTTGGCAGTATTATTCAAAAACCAGTTGTTAAAAAAAATAAGATTGTTGTCTCAAACACGATGAAATTAACTTTGGCCTGTGATCACAGAACAATAGATGGTGCATCTGGTTCAAAATTTTTACAGACTTTGAAGGATTTTATTGAAAACCCAATAAAAGTACTTTTGTGAATCTAGTTTTTTCACTTTAAATAAATTCTGAGTATTATGATTCTCATGAGTTTTCTTCCATCCAATGCCAAAGAAGATATTGGAGATCTAATAAATGAACATAAATTAAATTTAATTGTGGTTTCGGAGAGAAAAACTAAAAGAGGTGACTTTAGAGTATATAGTAATGGGTCTAAAAAAATTACTTTGAATAAGGATTCAAACAAATTTAGATTTTTAATTACTCTGCTTCATGAAGTTTCACACCAATTAGTTTTTGAAGCATTCGGAAATAAAGTTAGTCCTCATGGTATTGAATGGAAAAAAATATTTAAAGAAATATCCAAACCTTTCCTCTTAGAGTCAATTTTCCCCTTGTCCATACTTGATGCTTTTAGAGTATATCTAAAAAATCCAAAATCAAGTACAGATTTAGACCTAGAACTATCAATGTCCCTAAGTAAATTTGATACTTCAAGTGATTACTTTTATATAGACAAATTAGAAATGGGACAATTTTTTTTGTATAAAAAAAAAGACATCTTCAAGAAGATTAGTAAAAAAAGAAAGAGGTATGTTTGCGAAAAAGTTTCTAATGGAAAACTATATCTCTTTCAACCAAACACTCTGGTATTAGACTACAATAATGAAAAAAGATAAAAATTTTTATGCTCTTGTTTTGGCTGGCGGTTTGGGTTCACGTTTTTGGCCTGCAAGCAAAGAATCTCTTCCGAAACAATTTATTGATTTGACAGGATCAGGAAAAACACTTATCCAAGAGACATTTATTAGAATTCAAAAAATTATCCAGATTGAAAATATTTTTATTTCAACGAATGAAAAATATAAAGAATTGGTATTAAAACAAATTCCTGAAATAAACTCGAAAAATTTGATCTGTGAACAAGTAAAGCGAAATACTGCCCCTTCAATTTTATATGCCTGTTTAAAAATTAGCCAAATAAACAAAAAGTCGAAGGTAATCGTGCTACCAAGTGACCATTATATTGAAAAATTAAATGAATTTTATAAAAATGTAGAACATGCATTTACTGTTTCTAAAAGTGATCGACTAGTAACTTTTGGAATAAATCCAAAATTTCCATCCACCAATTATGGATACATTAAGGTGAAAAACACAAGAGAATCATTTCAAAAGGTTTTAAGATTTACTGAAAAACCAGGTAGGAAATTGGCTGAAAAGTTTTTAAGATCTAACATGTATTTTTGGAATTCTGGTATATTTATTTGGTCCACGGAGTCTATTTTAAATGCATTTAAGATTTTTGAACCAGACTTAATTAAAACATTTAAGTCAAATTTGAGAAACTTCGACTCTGATGAAGAAATGCATTTTTTTAAAATTATTTTCCCAAAAATTAAAAGCTTATCAATAGACTATTCTATTTTAGAGAAAGCTCAAAACACTTATGTTATAAAGTCAGATTTTCAATGGAGCGATCTCGGAACATGGGAGTCATTATTCGAGACCTTATCTAAAAAAAATCTTAAAAAAAATATAAATATTGGATTTAAAGAAAATTATTTAAATTCTTCTGATGGTAATATTATGTTCTCTGATCAAAAAAAAATAATCATATTAGATAGTTTACAAGATCATATAATTGTAAACAATAAAGAAATGTTAATGATTATACCTAGAAAAAAAATTGGATCAATTCAAGATTTAAGAGAGATTTTAATCAAAAGATTTGGTAATGATTTCAATTAAATTTATTTATTTTCTTTAGCATAAATTTTTCTAACTTTCTTGAACAGTTCAGAGGAGTAAACAAAATTAGATATAGATTTATTGTCAGTGTTAAATATCTCTTTATTTGTCCCTTCCCACTTTTTTTCTCCACTTTCTAGGAAAATGATTTTTTCTCCAATTTCCATAACTGAATTCATGTCGTGAGTATTTATAACAGTAGTTATTTGGTACTCTTGAGTAATTTCCTGGATTAAATTATCAATTAAAATTGCAGTGTTTGGATCAAGACCTGAATTGGGTTCGTCACAAAAAAGATAGTTGGGGTACATTATTATAGCTCTAGCAATTGCAACTCTTTTTTTCATACCACCGGAAATTTCTGAAGGAAGTTTATTATTTGCATTAATTAGATTTACTCTTTTAATTACAATATTAGTTCTATCTCGTATTTCATCAATATGAGTGTTTGTGAACATTTTCATTGGGAAGGCGATATTTTCTTCTACATTCATAGAATCAAAAAGAGCACTACCTTGAAAAACCATACCCATATCCTGTCGAAGCTTCGTTCTTTCCTTTGAGTTCATTTTAGAAAGGGGAGTGTTGTTATATATTATTTCTCCACTTTCGGGACTAAAAAGTCCTAAAATACATTTTAAAAAAACTGTTTTTCCAGACCCACTTTGACCAATTATCAAATTGGTTTTTCCTTTTTCAAAATAGGTACTTACTCCTTTTAGAACATAAGTATCGTCAAATTTTTTGCTGAGTTTTGTTACTTCTATCATTATGTTAGTAATAAGTTTGTGACAAAAGAATTCATTATGATAATCGCAACACTTGTCCATACGAATGAAGTTGTACTCGCCTTACCAACCTCTAAAGCTCCACCTTTCATAAAAAATCCATGATAAGAAGGGATAGTGGCTAAAATCATTGCAAATAAAAATGTCTTTATGAAAGCATAATTAAGATGAAATGGAACAAAGTCAAGCTGTAAACCGTCAATAAAATCAGTGTGGGTAGTAAATCCTCCAGTAACACAAGCAAAATACCCGCCAAAAATCCCAAGAAACATTGAAATTACAATTATAAATGGATAAATAGTCATTGCTACAACTTTAGGGAAGATTAAATAGTTGTATGTGTTTACACCCATGACCTCTAAAGCATCTATTTGTTCTGTTACTCTCATTGTTCCGATTGAAGATGTAATAAATGATCCAACTTTCCCGGCCATGATTATAGATATAAATGTAGGTGCAAATTCTAAAATCATAGTTTGTCTTGTTGCAAAACCGACTAAATATCTTGGCAGTAGTGGGTTTTCCATATTTATAGCAGTTTGAATTGCGACAACTCCTCCAACAAAAAAAGATATTAATGAAACAATACCCAAAGAACCAATTATCAAGTCATCTATTTCTCTTAGAATCAATTTCCATAAGACATCAAATTTTGTAAACTTTTCCAACATCTTTTGGAGCATTATAAAGTACCTACCAACATGTTCAATGAATTTAATCATCAGAAAAATTATTACAGTAAAGTTATATTTAAATTTTGTAAACCATTGCATTTACGTTCATACCTGCACCTACACTTGCAAAAACTATTAAATCGTTTTTATTTAACTTATGATTCATAATTTTTCCCTTTAAGACTTGATCGAATAGTGTCGGAATTGTTGCTACAGAACTATTACCTAAAGATTGGATGTTCATCGGTAAAATATTTTTTGGAATTTCCTTGTTGTAAAGCCTATAGAGCCTTTTAACAATTGCATCATCCATTTTCATGTTAGCTTGATGTATAAAAATTTTTTTAATATCATCGATATTTACGTTAGCTTTATCTATACACTCTTTCATAGCATCAGGAACCTTTTTTAGGGCAAATTCATAAACTTTTCTGCCCTTCATTTTTATATATTTATTTTCATCTTTTGAATCATAAGAACGTTCAAAATTTAAAATATCTATCTCGTTATTGTCTGTGTAAGTAACAGATTTATATGCAATAACTCCATTTTCAGAATCACTTTTTTCGACTATAACTGCACCTGCACCATCGGAAAAAATCATCGAATCTCTGTCAACTTTGTCAACAACTCTTGATAACGTTTCGGCACCAATTACCAAACATTTATCAGCCGCTCCTGCATTAATAAAATTATAAGCCTGTATTAGTCCCTCAAGCCATCCAGGACACCCAAAAATAAGATCATAAGCAACACAATTAGGATTTTTTATATTCAAATTCGATTTTACTTTTGAGGCAAGACTGGGCATTAAACCAGATTGTTTTGAACCAAAATCTGTGTCACCAAAATTATGGGAAAAAATTAAATAGTCAATAGATTCTTTATCCTCTTCGTTGGCTTCTAAAGCTTTAAGAGCCGCAAAAGTAGCTAAATCAGATGTGTTATGATTTCTTTCTGCATATCTTCTCTCCTTGATACCTGTAATAGAAGAGAACTTTTCAATAATTTCATGATTTTTTTTAAAAAAAGGATTACCATCATTATCCAGAAATGAATTGTCTAAAAATTCATCATTTCTAACAGCAAAATTAGGAATATAACATCCGGTTTTTGATATAATTGCTCCCATGGAATTTTAAAACAAATTTAAAATTGTTATTCTTAAATAATATTAAGCTCTTAAAATTTTGAACGATTTTCAAATATAAAAAATTGAAATTTTAAAAAAACTTATTTTTCGTTTTCTATTGATTTATATGCTTTTTTGAATTCACTTGTGCTCATACAACTACATACTAAGTTACGATCCCCAAAAGCTTCATCAACTCTCCTTACTGTAGGCCAAAATTTATTGTATGTAAGATATTTTAAAGGATACAAAGCTTTTTTTCTACTGTATTTAAAGGGCCATTTATCTCCTGTTGCTATTAATTCGGTGTGAGGTGCATTTTTTAGAACACTATTTTCATCGTGGTAATCCATTTCCGAAATTTCCGCTGCTATTGAAATCATAGCATCACAAAATCTATCTATTTCTTCTAGATTTTCACTTTCTGTTGGTTCAATCATCATTGTACCCGGCACAGGAAAGGAAACGGTTGGAGCGTGAAAACCGTAGTCCATAAGTCTCTTTGCTAAATCAACTACTTCGATATTCTTTTCTTTAAATCCACGTAAGTCTATAATTAGTTCATGGGCTGAACGACCTTTATCTCCTACATACAGTATTGGAAAAGCACCGTCTAGTCTTTCTTTGATGTAATTAGCACTTAATATAGCTACTTCAGTAGATTTCCTTAAACCGGAGTAACCTAATAATTTAATATATCCGTAAGATATTATGCAAGCCAAAGCAGATCCCCAAGGAGCAGATGAAATTGACTCAATTGGTCTATCCCCCCCAGTTTTAACAATTGGATTTGATGGTAAAAAGTCCTCAAGATGTTTAGCTACGGAAATTGGTCCTACACCTGGACCGCCTCCACCATGTGGTATAGCAAATGTTTTGTGTAGGTTTAAGTGACAAACGTCAGCACCTATTTCTTTAGGACTAGTTAATCCGACTTGAGCATTCATATTGGCCCCATCCATATAAACTTGACCTCCGTTTTCATGAATTAATTTGGTGATACTTTTTATGTTTGACTCAAAAACACCATATGTAGAGGGATAGGTTATCATTAAGGCAGCTAAATTATCAGCATGATCTAAAACATGTTGCTTTAGCTCTTCAAAATCAATATTTCCATTATTATCAGTTCCAGTAACAACAACTTTCATACCTGCCATGACAGCTGAAGCTGGATTGGTTCCATGGGCAGAAGAAGGTATTATACAAATGTTTCTATGTTTTTCACCATTGGAAATATGGTAAGCTCTAATAACCATTAAACCTGAAAATTCTCCTTGTGCTCCAGAATTTGGTTGTAATGATGTAGATGAAAAACCAGTAATTTCGTTCAGCATTTCTTTTAAAGAACTCAATACCTGTTGATATCCCTCAGCCTGATTTATTGGCGAGAAAGGGTGAATATTTCCCCATTCTGGAAAACTTAAGGGTATCATTAGGTTGGCACTATTTAATTTCATAGTACAGGAGCCAAGAGATATCATCGAATGATTGAGCGCTAAATCTTTTCGCTCCAAGGATTTAATATATCTCATCATTGATGTTTCTGACTGATATGAATTAAAAATTTTATTTGTTAAAAAGAGACTCTCTCTTTTGATCCCAAGTGGAATTAAATCTTTTGCATTAATTTGATTTGATTTTATTTTAACTCCAATATAGTCTTCAAAAACATTGATAATTTCATTCAAATCTCTTTCGCTTGTAGTTTCATTTATAGATATGGAAACGTGATTATTGTCAGGATAGTTGAAATTAATCCCTTTCTTTTCAGCAATTTTTTTTATTTTTTTTGAGTTTACTTTAATAAGTATTGTATCAAAATAGAATTCGTTCAACTGCTTTAAATTTAAATTATTTAAAAGTTGATCAAGTTTTTTTGCTTTGTGATGTATATCTAGGGCAATTTTTTTTAATCCTTTTGGCCCGTGATAAACAGCATACATCCCAGCCATAACTGCCAATAAAACTTGTGCTGTACAGATATTAGATGTAGCTCTTCCTCTTTTAATATGTTGCTCACGTGTTTGCAATGCCATCCTAAGAGCTGGATTACCGTCTATATCTACAGTTTGTCCTATTATTCTGCCAGGAATGTTTCTTTTGTACATTTCTTTTGTTGCAAAGAAGGCTGCATGCGGGCCACCATACCCTAGTGGTATTCCAAATCTTTGAGAGGTTCCAACAACAGCATCAACATTGAATTTTCCTGGAGCCTCAAGTAAGGTGAGGGCTAACAAGTCTGAACCTATCACGATTGGAATTTCTATTCCAGATAAAATTTCAGATATATTTAAAATGTTACCTGATTTTCCCTGATATTGAAAAAAAGCTCCAAAAAAAGACTCTTCGTTCTTAAAATTTTTTGGATCACCAATATGTACCTTGATTCCCAAAGGTTTTGCTCTGGTTTTCATTACGGAAATCGTTTGCGGGAATGTATTTTTATCTACAAAAAAGTCAATACATTTTTTTTTAATTTTTTCTGAATTTCGAGTTGAAAAGAACATACTCATTGCCTCAGCTGCAGCTGTACCCTCATCCAGTAGTGAAGCATTAGAAATTTTCATCCCAGTAAGGTCACATACTAGAGACTGAAAATTAAACAAAGCTTCAAGACGACCTTGTGCTATCTCAGCTTGGTAAGGTGTATATGCAGTATACCACCCTGGATTTTCTAAAATATTTCTTTGAATTACGGCTGGCATTAAGGATGGATGATATCCTAAACCAATGTAATTCTTGAAAAGTTTATTTTTTTTTGATAATGACCTTATTAAATTATTAAATTCATCCTCAGAAATAGCATCATCTAATTTTAATTCTTTTTTTAAAAGTATATCGTTCGGGATAGTTTCATAAATTAGCTCTTTTACCGAACTAAGGCCCAGTTTACTGAGCATTTTTTTTATTTCCTTTTCATTGGGCCCGATGTGTCTGTTTGAATACATTATATGTAAAATTAAATTAATTGTTAAATTATCTAAAACGTATTTGTTAAAATAGAAGAGAAGTTTTCAACCTAAATCAATTTTTTATGAACATTATTAAAATAAAAAGCGTTTGAAACAAGTTCGAAAAATAATTTCAGCTTACGTAAATCAAAATTATCATGTTTCATTAATGCTAGTTTTTTATTTTGAATTGACTAATATTTATATAGAAAAACAAAAAACATTTAAAGAATATGTGTTATTGTTTTTTTTAACTTTTTTGGCATATGGCTATCTCAAAAAAAAATTACCAATTTCAAAAAAACAATTAAATCTATTCTTTTGTTCTATGTATTTTATTGGAATTTTATATACAAGTATTTACTTTTTTTATCTTGATTTAATAAATATGTTTTTAATAGTGTTATTGACATGTTTAAGTTTTTTTTATAGAAACCCATACTTTTCAAATAAGTCACTAAGAAAAAATCCTATAATAAAAATTCTAACTATTTCAATTTGTTGGGCACTACTGACCTGTATTTTTTTAAATCCTAATCTTCCAAAAATCACAAAATTTGAAGTTTTTCACTTTTTTGAAAGATTATTTTTTATAATATCGATTTGTTTATTATTTGAAATAAATGATTATGATGAAGATTCCTCATTCCAAATGTCATTTCCAAATATATACGGGATAAAAGCTACGAGAATAGTAGCAATTTTTTTTATATATGTTAGCCTTTATTTTCTTCTTCAAGGTTTCAAAGATTCTTCACTTTATGTGATATCAATATTAACTATGTCGCTGTTATCCCAAATTTTAATTTTAACAGTCAAACCAAAATCACATTTTTATTTTACAAGATTATGGGCAGAAGCCCTACCAATATTGCCTTTTTTAATTTTAAGATTCAATTTATTTATTGACTTTTTCTAGAAATTCAGTTAGTTATTTTTTATGCTTTTCAGAAGATTTAAGTACTTTTTTTTCATTTAATTCTTTGTATTTGAGAACTTTTAGTTGGGTTTCCTTGTCAAAAGATCCAATAATTTGGGCTGCCAGTATAGCAGCATTCTTTGCCCCATTTAGGGCTACAGTAGCAACAGGAACTCCACCAGGCATTTGCAAAATAGACAAAACCGAGTCCCAACCATCAATTGAGTTTATTGATTTAATAGGCACTCCAATTACTGGAATAGGAGTAAGAGATGCTACCATGCCTGGTAAATGGGCTGCACCACCAGCACCTGCAATTATTACATTTATTCCGTTTTTAACTGCATTTTCGGCATAAGCGAACATTTTTTTTGGGGTTCTGTGTGCAGAGACAATGTCTATATCGTAACTCAAATTCATTTCATCCAAAAATTTAGATGCTTCATTCATCACTGGTAGGTCAGATTCACTTCCCATAATTATTCCAATTTTTTTCATTATGTAGATATTATTTTTATTTTATTTTTTAAAACTCTTGCTTTTGAGATAGCCTTTTCTAATTTTTCATCTATAATAGTTATGTGTCCCATTTTTCTGTTAGGTTTTGTTATTTTCTTTCCATAAAGGTGAGGAAAAACTCCCTCTAAGTCAAAAGCTTTATCAATATTACGATAGAAAGCTTCACCGTTATGGTTATTTTCTCCAACAAGATTTACCATAACACCTGGCAAAATTTGATTAACGCTTCCTAGAGACATATCATAAATTGCTCTTATATGTTGTTCAAATTGGCTTGTGATACAAGATTCAATTGTCAAATGTCCACTGTTGTGAACTCTTGGTGCAATTTCATTAACCAAAACATCATCATTATGGGTACAAAACAACTCAACAGCAATTAATCCTACGTGATTTAGTGACTTAGATACTAACTCTGCAATTTTCAAAGACTTAAGTTTTATTTTTTTGGAAATTCTTGATGGAAGAATAACGTATTCTACCTGGTTTGATTTCTGATTAAATTCCATTTCCAAAACAGGAAAAGATTTGCTTTCACCGGAACTATTTCGAGCAACTAAAACAGCCAACTCATGCTTAATGTCAACAACATCCTCAATCACACAGCTGTTTTCGTTAATTTCATCTAAATCAGATAAAGATTTAACTAATTTAACACCTTTACCATCGTAACCCATGGTCTCAGATTTCCATATAAATGGATAACTAGATTCAATTCTAGATATATATTTAGACAAGGTTTTTTTATCATCAAATCTTTTATAATTTGATGTTGGAATTTTATTTTTTTTAAAAAAATCTTTTTGGACTCCTTTATTTTGGATCAATTCTATATTTGACGGACTCGGATAAACAGCAACACCTTCATCTTCAAGCCTATAAAGTGCTTTTACATTAACATGTTCAATTTCAATTGTGATAATGTCCACTTTCTTTCCAAAATTATAAACCTCCTCATAACTATTGAAGTCCCCATTGAAAAACAAATCACAACACTTTGAAGATGGACAATCTGGGTTGGGATCTAAAATATATGTTTCTATACTCCATTTTCTAGCAACATTTATTAACATTTTTCCCAGTTGTCCTCCTCCTAATATACCAAGTTTTTTCTTTAGAAAATTAGTTTTCATATTCATATACAAAAATAGGGATATAGACCTATATTTAACAAAAACTATCTTCAATTTTGGGTATATTTAAAATAATAAAAAATCAATAAATGTTAAATATTGTTATTTTTGGCAAACCTGGTGCAGGCAAAGGGACTCAAGCAGAATTTTTAAAATCCAAATATAATTTAACCCATATTTCTACGGGGGATTTATTTAGGCATCATATAGTAAATAAAACCTCTTTGGGATTAAAAGTGACTTCTATTCTAGAAAATGGAGATTTAGTTCCAGATAAATTAACAATAGAGATTTTAGAAAATGAAGTGAAAAAACACAAAAAAACAAATGGTTTTATTTTTGATGGCTTTCCTAGAACAATTAATCAAGCAAAAAAACTAGATGAATTTTTAAAGTTTTTATCAATGAAAATAAGCTTTACTATTGCGCTTGAAGCAGAAGACGAAATTTTGCTTCTAAGACTGTTAAAAAGGGGTGAAACTAGTGGAAGGAGTGATGACACGGATAAAGAGAAAATTTTGAATAGGTTTAAAGAGTACACTGATAAGACATTCCCATTAAAAGAATTTTATTCAAAACAAAATAAATTTTTTTCGATTAACGGAGTTGGAGATATTAAAGTTATTTCTAAAAGACTTATTTCAATAATTGAAAATAAATAAAATGACAGAAGACAATTTTGTCGATTATGTAAGTTTAAATGTTAGATCAGGTAATGGTGGAAGAGGGTCTTCACATTTAAGAAGAGAAAAATTTGTAACTAAAGGTGGTCCTGACGGGGGTGATGGAGGAAATGGTGGAGATATAGTATTTCAAGGTGACGCAAACATTTGGACACTATATACATTTAAATTTAAAAAACATTTCAAAGCCGGAAATGGTGGTGATGGAGGCCGAAATAACAGAAGTGGTAAAAAAGGACAAAATATTATAATAAAAGTTCCGTTAGGAACAACGATTCTTGAAAAAAAAACTGATAAAACTTTAGCTGAGATCACAGAGAATAATAAAGAAATTGTTTTGCTTCGTGGAGGACTTGGAGGAAGAGGTAACTGTTATTTTAAGTCTCCAACTAATAGAACTCCACGATACTCTCAGAATGGAATTCCAGGTGAGGAAATGGTCATCACTTTGGAATTAAAAATATTAGCTGACGTTGGGTTAGTAGGTTTTCCAAATGCTGGAAAATCAACTTTGTTAGCTTCAATTACATCTGCAAAACCAAAGATTGGTGATTATGAGTTCACTACTTTAAAACCAAACTTAGGAATAGTTGAATACAAAGATTTTAAAACATTTGTTGTTGCTGATATTCCAGGAATAATAGAAGGAGCGTCTTCTGGGAGAGGTTTAGGGCATTATTTTTTGAGACACGTTGAGAGAAATTCAATTCTACTTTTTCTAATATCTGCTGAGCATGATATTTATAAAAGGTTTTTGATTCTTAAAGAAGAAATGTTAAAGTTTAATCCAGAATTATTAGATAAAAAATTTATTGTTGTTATATCAAAAATCGATCTTATTGAAGTTTCAAAAAGAAGTCTTTTTTTAGATAAAGTAAATAAAGATTTTAATTCGATTTCTGTTTTGGCTATATCTTCAGTGATCAACCTAGGATTAAACAATCTTAAGGATGAGTTATGGAAAGTTTTAAATTCTGATTAAGTTGACTAATTATATTTTCTTTTTTCTATTTTTTTTAAACCTATACAGTCAAAAAGAGTCTCCTTTTGAAAATCTAAATTTTATAAAAAATATATCTAATACAAATAATGAAACCTATAAGCAAGAGTTAGATAAGTTGATAACTGAAGAAGTTTCTGAAATAGATATCATTAAAAAACAAATTTTAGTAGCTAAAAAATACAGAGACTTGAAGAAAATTATATTATTGCTAAATCGGCAAATTGAAATTGAGGGTGAAAACCCAGATTTACTTTATCAAATAGGAGGAACAAATGGGATTCTTGCTTTACAAAAAAAAAATTTTTTTTCTATTATTTATTTAAATGAAATGCTGGAAAGTTTTTCAAAAGCTTTGGATTTAGATCCGAATCACGTCCCAACCCTAGAAGCTTATATAGATGCACTTTATAGCGTCCCTAAAATTCTTGGTGGTGATAAAAAGAAAGCAATAAAACTAGCCGAAAGATTACTTCAAATAAGTAAAATAGACGGGTATTTGTCAATGGCAAATATTTATTTTAAAAATGAAAATAAAGAAATGTCTAATCTTTATCTAAATAATTTTTTTGAGGAATTATCAAGTCTATCGATTTGTAAAAGTGAGAATTTAAAAATTTTTTTTTCAAAAAAATCAAATGATTTCCCTATTAAAATTTCTCAGATAACTTCTTTTTTCGGAAAGGAAGTTGATTCAGGTTTGTGCGCTTTAAACTTTTATATGGAATCCTCTAGCATTAAGAAAAATCTTTATTCGTTAGAATGGGTTTATTATCTAAAGTCTAAACTAACTTTTTTGAATGGTAATCGCGAGGAATCAATTAGGTTAATAAAATTATCTCTCGATTTAAATCCTGACTTTGAATTAAGTAAAACTTTTTTAAGAAAAATTCTTTAAAATAGAATATGGTTTTAATCTATTGCAATAAGACTTCTCCAAGGATAGAATATACTTTTAATCATATTTTTAAATTAATTCTAAATAAAAATTTCTCAATAACAAATTCAAAGTCTGAATTTATTGATTTTAAAGGATATAAGTTTAGCTATGCAGACGCTCCAATTTCTAAGGAATTATTTTTTCAGTCAAATGGATTGCTTGAAGAAAGGGGATTAGAAAACCACGAAATAACAATATTTGAATGGGCTAATATAAAGTGCTTTTTTAAAGTTGGTCAAAAATCCGCTATGCCTTTTGATGTTTTTTCAGCTATTTTCTTTTTGTTATCTAGATATGAGGAATATATGCCACATTCAAGCAATAACCAAAGTCAATTTAGCCATCTTGAAAGCATTGCATACAAGGAGAATTTTTTAGAAATCCCTCTAATTGATATTTGGATTGAAAAACTACTATCTGTATTCGAAAATAAAATAAAGTTAAAATGTAAAATTGATTCAAATGACCAAATGGCTTCAATTGTAATGAGTTTATCACGTCCTTTTAAGTACGTAAATAAGTATCCTTTTGAATCTTTTATGATTTGGTTTAAAAATCTAATAAATTTGAATCTCTGGGAAGTAATAGAACATTTACTTGTTTTATTTAAGATTAAAAAAGATCCATGGGAGATTGACAACTACACAAAAGATTTATTTTTAGATACAAAAAATAAAATTTACTTTTTTTTTTCATTTTCATCTGAATCTTTTTTCAGGGGTGAAACTCCAAAAACGAATGAAAATTTTAAAAAGTATATAAAAGAAGTTCATGACAATTTTGAAATTGGTCTTTTACCCTCACATAATGCACTTAAAAAATTAAAAACTTTTGAACTCGAAAATTTTAATATCTCTAAACTAACTCATACTAAAATTGATAAAATTCTGCTTCAAGAAGGGCTAAAAAAAATTAGCGAGGATTATAAAAACTCTCTTTCTTTAGATTACGCTAATGATTTTTCTATGGGGTATATTGATGCATTTGGATACAGAGCTAGTACATGTTCATCCTTCTTTTTTTATGATCTTTCAAATGAAACCAAAACTAAACTTCTTGTTACTCCATTTGTTGCGCATCATAGATTAATAAATAAAATTAGTGAAAGTGAAATGAAAGATAAAATTCAAAATTTTAAAGAAATAGCAAGAAAATTTAGTGGCAATTTTTCTATTATCCTTAATAATGAGATTTTTGAAAATTCATTTAAAAATGGTAAAAGTAGATTAAATTTTACATCTATCATTAAAAATTTATGTAACCGATTTTAATACATCAATTGATTTCTACTTATCCAATAAGT
>CENG01096538.1_pt1 | contig 15062 bp, 21 predicted proteins | sample 530131 | NCBI WGS metagenome assembly CENG01 (sample SAMEA2591057, study PRJEB7988) | marine metagenome | biome: marine biome (ENVO:00000447); feature: surface water (ENVO:00002042) layer; material: saline water (ENVO:00002010), including plankton (ENVO:xxxxxxxx) | depth 5 m
ACCTGCAACTCGTTGATCAATCGATCGACCTTGTTAATGAAAAGAACAGGCTTGACCTTCTCCTTGAGTGCTTGACGGACAACAGTCTCAGTTTGAGGCATTGGTCCTTCAACAGCACAAGCGAGAATGAAACAACCGTCAACAGCACGCATAGCACGAGTAACGTCGCCACCAAAGTCAACGTGACCTGGTGTGTCGATGAGGTTGATCAGGTAGTCGACTTCATCAACAGCGTGTACCATTGATGCTGAAGCTGCGTTAATGGTGATTCCACGAGCAGATTCTTGCTCGTCGAAGTCAAGAACACGTGCAGCACCAGCGAGATCGCTGGACATCATACCTGCTCCAGCAATCAAGTTGTCAGAGAGTGTTGTCTTACCGTGATCAATGTGCGCAGCAATGCACAGATTTCGAATCTGTGGAAGAATGTGCATGACTTCTGTTGCCTTTTTGATGTTGTCTTCTTTTCGTCCCATGGTGTCCACCTGTCTGGTTCATTTCGCCCACTTGAATGGGGTTCTTAAGTGAGTCGCAAAAGTTGGACGAAATTCTTCGCCGTATGCGGTTTCATCGAGCGGATGCTGCGATTCTTTCAACTTCTTCTCTCTTTGCAACTGCAAAGGAAGTAGCATCTCCTTCAGATGCTTTGTTGAGTTCGTTGATGATACATTGTTGAAGTGTACGCTTGGATTTGTGTGTGCCTTGTTGGGCCCCTTTTGCAAGGTTCTTCAATGCAACATCGAGTCGACGTGATGGGGAAGAATCAACGGCCTTTGGTTGTGAAACTGCACCGAATTTGATTCGAGTGATTTCTTCCATAGGTGCTGCGTTACAGATAGCGTCAACAAAGATCTGGAGAGGGTTCATCTTCCGGCGTTCTGCTAGAACGTCAAGAGCGTTCTCAAAAGCCTTCATTGCGGATTGCTTCTTTCCAGTGTAGGACCCAGTTCTCATGAGTTTGTTGATGTAACGCTCAACAACACTGAGTTTTGATTTTCCAAACCACATGTTTGCGTGTCGGCCACCAGTATGAGGGACACCAACGGTTGAGAGGTTGACATACGGGGCGAGACCTGGATCGTTGCATACGACTTCAGCTGCATCCCACTTTCCGAATACGAGTGTACCAATTCCAGCGATTGGGCGTTCGTCGATTTCTACTTCTTCTGACATCATGAACACCTCACCGAACTGGCTTCTCCTTGCGTCCTCGAACCATTTCATCGAGGGATACACCATTGACTTGAATGACCTTGTAACGAACCCCAGGAATATCTCCGTAAGAACGACCCATGCGTCCACCGATACCTTCGACCATTACTTCGTCGTGTTCGTCGATGAAGTTGATTGCACCGTCGCCGGGAGCGAAAGCAGTGAGTTTGTTGCCGTTCTTAATGAGTGAAATTTTGACAGCCTTACGAATACCAGAGTTTGGTTGCTTGGCTTCGATACCGACTTTTTCGATAACGATGCCCTTGGCTTGAGTGGACCCTGCAAGCGGATCGTGCTTGGCTCGAGACTTGAGCATGCGCTTCTTGTACCGTCGGTCAGACCAACGAAACTTTTGACGGTCCTTGGCCATTTTCGCACCTGCAAAGAGTCCTCTACCCATGATAAATCCTCATTCGAGCGTTTTTGCGACTTTGCTTTCATATATCAAGTCGCCGTTTCATCGAGGTGACGATTCTACCTTCTGTAGCAAAGAATAACATCATAAACAAGATGTTGTTAGTTGCATCATGATTCCACAAGGAATGCGTCCAATCGTTGCTCTGTTAACCATGGCACTCGGTCTTCTCATCATCATCAATCACTGGGTTTCTTTCGTTGAATCTGACGTTGACGTACTCACCTCTCACGCCGTAGGATTGATTGGTTTGTTTTCAGGAATGGGCCTAATGTCGCCGGCCGGTGATGCTGAAACAAAGGAAGTTCAGCCACGATACCAAGAGGATACTCAGACTAAATTCTGAGGGCGTGATTGTTTGGCGTTCCGTGATCATCTCTCCCATGCAACCCGTGTCGAGCAAGAGGTTAGTCTCATTCATGGTATTTGGGAAGCGAGCAGAGCAGCCTCCCACCCGAATCTCCTGTTTGAGAACATCAAGGAAGCGAAAGGGCAACGTATCTCTGTGAATATGTTAACCCGAGATCGTTTGTGTGAGGCAATTGGTATTGAGCCAGAGGTCTACATCGATACACTTGCTTGGGCTATGAAGAATCCTTCAACACCTGAAATTGTTTCTCCCGCAGAAGCGCCCGTCTTCGATAACATGCAGGATGAGGTTGATATTCATTCCATCGCAATCCCACACCATTGGCCACAGGACCGAGGAAGATACATGTCTGCTAGCGTCATTATTGCGGAGGTGGATGGGCAACGAAACATGAGTTTCCATCGACAATTCCTCCGAGATAGAAACCACCTCGTTGTACGACTTGTTCCTCGGCATCTTCGTACTATGGTCAACCAAGCACGTGCTCAAGGTCATGAAGTTAACATTGCAATTGTAAACGCCCCCGACCCCGTTGTACTCTTGGCAGGTGCAATGTCCTTCGACGAACCGATCGATGAGTTGACAATTGCTGCTGCTCTTCACGAAAAACTCTACAATTCACCCCTTCAATTGGTTGAGTTACCAAACGGAATACAAGTTCCTGCAGACGCCGAGTATGCAATGTGGGGTCGAATTACTGTTGAAGACGACGATGAAGGTCCTTATGTTGACATCACTGGGACTGTTGATGACGTTCGACAAGAGCCTGTCATTGAGGTTGATGGAGTGCTTCATCGAAACGACCCAATTTTCCATGCATTGATTCCTGGAGAGGCTGAACACAAGACGCTGATGGGTCTACCTCGCTCTCCTACCATCAAAGAAGCAGTGGCAAATGTGGTTGATTGCATTGATGTTCATATGACTGAAGGGGGCTGTGGTTGGCTAGCAGCTGTTGTGAAAATTCGAAAAACATCCGAAGATGATGGTCGAAAGGCAATCGAAGCAGCACTTGCTGGACATCGTTCGATGAAAATGGTCACCGTTGTCGACGAAGACATTGAAATCACCAATCCAGTTCGGGTTGAATGGGCAATGGTGACTCGTTGGCAACCCGATCGAGACACACACATTTTCCCGAATCAGAAAGGATCTAGCCTTGATCCTTCCCGATATGAAGATGGATTGACATCAAAGGTTGGTTTCGATGCAACCATCCATCATTCAGATAACCCAGAAGGGTACATGAGCGTCCAGTAGGGATGGTCATGCGTCAATCGACTCACAATGATTTGCAACATCCGCGTCGGAATCTCGGCAATCGATATCGCACACAAGCTCAGAAATTTGTTCGCCTTGCAAAAGCCGACCCGGAACGAAAAGATTCCAACATGCAATGGGCTGAGCAAAACGCTCGACAAGCCTTGTTGCACGATTTCACTGATGAACGTAATTGGCGTTGTCTTGCGGATATCAAAGTCGGCTTGAAAGACAACGACGGACTTGGAATTGTCCTCGAAGATGTGTTTATTGTTCTTGGACGAGATACAGAGCAATTTGAAAATTTAAAGAATTTGGATTATCTTCAATTCGGATTGGAACTTCTGGAAGCAGCATTTGCTCGAGACCCACTCACTCCTGAAGCATGGTGGGAAGCATTGGTTCTACGAGGCGGAGGTAACGAACAAAGCGATGCAGTTCTATTGGAAATTGCTGAATTCGCTGAACGTTGCCGAGATTTAGATTTTCGAGACCAACGAGCAAACATCGTCTATGGTCGCCGTATTGAGCATCTTCGGTTACAAGGATTTGAAGACCTTTTCATTGAATTGAGTCGGCATCTGCTTGCTCACAGGCCAGTCAATCATGAATTGTGGATGCAATTGGGACGATTGCACGAACGTCGCGAAGAGGTTGATTCAGCTTGGTCATGTTACGATCACGTCCAAACTATGATGCCACATTTACTGGTTCGAGATGAATTTTTGAATCGCTTAACGGAACGTATGGATGGAAGTGCAAAGACACCTTGGAGTGGTCCGAAATTGGAACACAGAACTGCGTTCCTTCAACAGATGGAGCAGTTGAATGAACGGGTGCGTCAAAATACAATCGAACCAGAAATCTCGACAGATACTGAGACAGTCATCGAAGAGGAATACCCTGACAAAACGAGGCTCAACACTCTCATTGAATCTGCAAACATTTCGGAGGCCTTTTTCTTAGCACGTCGACTAGTAGCTTCAGGAGAAGAATGGGCTGAAGAATATCTTGAACAATGTCGTTCATTGATGTAGGTGGTTGTATGGATCCCACGTTTGTTCTTGCTTATGTTGTTCGTGCAAGCAATCCACATTCGGTCATGAATTCAGGATCAATCTTGATGGTTCAACATCCAGAACGGGGTTGGGAATTTCCTGGAGGGCATGTCGAAGGTGGGGAGACTGCAGAAGATGCTCTTGAACGAGAAATGATGGAAGAAGTTGGAGGGATTGGAACATTAGTCGCCTGGAATAAATCGTATTATCCTAATGGCTGGGTTGGTTGTATTGTTGTCGATGATTCTTCTGAACCGTTTTCTTCGATGCAATGGCAGGTTGAAGATCAACATGTCTCAACAGTTCAGTGGTTTGACGCTCTTCCTGATTTTACCCACTGGGATGTCCAAGAAGTAATTGACTTGAGTGCATGGATTGATTCTATAGATTTACGGCATCAATGATTGCATACGCTCTGTCCACGCTAAGTTCTGCTCTTCGTTGAGAGAGCAACCCAAGATTACAGCCACCAGCATTGAATCATCGACGTTCTCAGGATTAGCAATCAACCAATCGAATTCATCGAGTCGATCCAGCCGATGAGCCATCATGATCATGGCGCGCAGGTCGGGTCGATCGTGACCTGAAGGTTTCTTGTTGAGGTGTTCCATGCACCATTGGAAAACTCCCAATACGTCCAAAGGGTGAACATTCAACTCAGGAGCATTTTCTCCAACATCTCGAGGTTTGGATTCATCGACCTGGTTTTGGAATCGTACTGCTTCTTCATCTTGTTCGCCTATTGAAAGGTCGAGAAACAGGCTCCCTGCTTCAATAGCCATCGTCACCTGATTTGCAAGAATAGCATGTGCGTGACCGTTCCATGCATTCCGGGCAGCATCAAACATCCGACCGTATCGGGCATGAATTCGAGACGCCCCGATTCGTGAAATAGCGATCGTTTCATGAGCATGATTTTCAAAGCGAGAGATGTCACCGTAGACTTGTAATGCCATCAAATCCTCTCCAGCAGCCATGTGATAAGCCGCCTTGTTGAGAAGAGAGAGGTCATGGTCTCGGCTCGCTTTTGCTACAGATTTCAATCGTGTTTCTGCCCAGGTAAGATCTTCCTCCGCTCCGGGCCCATCACCTTTCTCAAATCGTAGCAGACCTCGCTCCATTCGAAGCCTCCCTTCAAGGGCCAAATCGCGAGTTTCTGGGCTTCGACAAATCTCAAGTGCACTATCAATTGCTTCCTCAAGACGATTATCTCCGAGCATTCGTCGTCGAACCAAGTCAAAAGTTGCTCGTTGGGCAGGGCTTAGTTCAGGGAGGATTAACTCCACGAGTTCAGCTGCATCAAGATACAACGCTGCTTCAACAATGGCCATCCAATCATTCCATCCAAATTCAGTTCGCCATTGCTCAGCATGTTCGAGGGCTACAGGTCCTTCTTCTCTCCACTTCGATATGTACAATCCCGGTGCCTTTGGTCTCATGGTTTCACCTCTTCTTGCAATGTTAATTGAGCAATAAACGCAGACTCAGCACGAATTCGGTCCACGTTTCCAGTCCAACCTGCTGCACCATCGTGTCCACCACCATCGCCACCGTGATGTTCAGCGATTGCTTGCATAATCGTTCCAAGATGCACGCCTCGCAACGTTGCTTTTCGAGTAGCTCGGGCAGTCAATCGTGTTTCACCATCGCGATGACGAGAAACAAGGGATACATCACAGCCAGTTCCCAGAAGCATCGATGCAAGTCGTCCTTCCAGTGTGCCTGCATAGGTCGTGACAAGACTCCAATCTCCAGCATCATGATGTTTGGAACGACCAAGACCACGTAGTAAACTACCACGTTCGGATGGTGACGTTTCTTCCCTCTCGATTTGTTCACAGAAGGCAGCATAGTCGATTCCTGAATCTTCGAGAAGTTTTGTAGTGATCTCAAACGAACTTGCGTTTGCATGTCGGAATCGACCGGTATCCGTGATCATACCAGCAAGGAGCATTTTACGTACGGGTACAGTAAGGGATTCTGGAGCATACTCGAACATGAAGGTGGCGACCATTTCTGTGGTAGCCCGTACATTCCATTGCATCATTTGGTCCCCTTCTTGAAGTTCCCAACCATTGGTGGCGTGATGGTCAATAATCAGTTTTGGAACGTCAGGTAAGTGAATCCCAACTTGGTCTGGTGCTGCTGCATCCACGATGATGATTCCTCCGAGTGGATTTGGGAATCCAGTTCCCTTTGATGTAATCTTACGGAACGGAGCTTGGAGATTTTCAACCATCCGCTTTGCAACTCGGCCCAAATGAAGTCCACAAGCAAGGAGTGAAGGGTGTATGGAGGAGAGAGCAATTGCGGATCCTATCGTATCCATATCTCCGTTCTGACCGGTAATAACGGGTACTGCACCACGTTCAATGGCGGAATCCAGCCATTGTTTCATTGCCGCAATGTCATCTTGATGATCTCTCAAGCTTCTCCCTCAAGTGATTTCTTGAGTTCTTCGTAGGCAACAACGAGCTTTGCTTCATGCTCGGACAGCCTTTCAGCGTGTTCTGATAGGGTTGAATGGGTCATTTTGAGTTCTTCAATCAACTCTTCTTTGTTGTCAACTTCGACCAAGACTCCTCCAAGTTGTCGATGAAGGGCCAATCCTTCAGGATGTTTTTCCACCGCAGTAATTGTTGTTTCCAATTCTTGCAATTGTGCTCGGACAGTTGCTACTTGGTGGCGTGCGTTCTGGACTTCGGTGACAACGACCTGGAGTTGTTCAACGGTGCTCATGCTTCCTTCGAATCGTCTTTGGTTGATGAACCTGCGGTTTCAATCGCCTGTAGAATTTCATCGGCTGCTATCAATCCTCGAATCCGTGTGTTCCACATTGCACGAAGATCTTTCGCATTTGCTTCATCCAATCGGAATGAAAAGGTATGATCATTTGTTGATTGACTCTCTGTCTCGGAAATCAGTGAGTCTTGCATTGCTCGAATATCTTCGGCGTGCTCTCTTCTGATTGTGCAGACGAGGGAAAACGGCGTTGCCGCCATTTGAATCACTCCTCTTCAGATGGTTCTTCAGCAGCCTTGCGCTCAAAGTCGAGAGCAGCTTGCTGAGCAATGAATGCCATGTCAGCAGTTGTTGCTCCTTCAACGGATCGTCGAAGGATACGTGAGTTTGCATCGCTTGCACGAGTAAACGGTTCCCATGCGCCACCAGCAAAGGTGTGACCACACTTTCCACAGGACCAAATTCCTACGGCCTTGCGTGCGACCTTGCGGTAGTGGCAAACAGGACAGGTGTATTTTGCATTCTTCTTTGCAAGAGCGCTTCCTGCATTTCGTCGAACACTAACACCGTATCGTGCACCAAATCGTGCTGTTGCCTTTGCTTTTTGGGTTCGCTTTGCCAATCAGTTCCCCTCCTTGTCTGCTACCATTTCTCTCAGTTCACTGCACTTTTGTTCGGCGACCGATAGAATCTCTGCAAATTCGCTCGGAGTGAACACCCCTTTTAGGCCCTTCTGTAGGGAGTGGAGGTGTCCTTCGTCTCCAAGAGTAATGTGAATGCGCTCATCTCCACCCAGTTCTTCTTCTTCGGATGGATCGTAAACAAAGCGTCCACCTGCACGTTTGAATGAGGCCATGATAGGCGTTCCATTAACCTTGAGAGTGTGATCTTCACCAACATCAAAACGTTCTGCTGGAACGACTGCTGTTCGCAATGCTGCAATAGCTGCCAATCCTGCTGCGTCGAAGATGTTGCCTCCGTCAGAGAGAACGTGAATATCAATCATGACACCCCATACTTTCTCGCCAGGAACGATACAGAGTTCTTCCATATCGATGCATCCGGATTCACGGATTCCACGATCGACGACTCGTCCGAGTTCAATGGATTCAGGAGAAGGTGGACCAGGTTCGTACTTGCGGTGAGCAACTGGTCGGAGTTCAGCACCACACATGAGCGAACCTTGTGTTGGTCGGTCAGGCCATGGCGTTCGAATTTCGAACTTGACACCAGCATAGATGATGGTGTCGCCCCAAACAACCTTGGCAGATCCTTCAGCATTGTACAGGCAATCGACTTCAAGATGGACTTCACGTCCATCGAATTGTCCACGTCCGTCAATTCGCTGGCCATCTGCCGCAAGACGATTGAGTTCTTGTCGCAAAAGGGAAGGCACCAACTGTACCATCAGGCCTCACCTCCTTCGTATCGGCGCTTGAGAGCATCAACCATGATTTCATGAATCTCTTTGGCTGCCTTGTGATTGTATTCCATTGCGAGATTATACTCATCAATCGACAAATCCCCATCCATCTGAAGGAAGGCGATTTCTCCTGTGTTTGGAAGGATGCCTACCGGTAGATCGGCTTGACCGTAGTTGTCCTCTGCTTTGTCGAGGTCGAGGACAACTGTGTCTTCGATTTTACCAGAAGCAACGCCGACAATCATGTCACGCATTGGGATTCCAGCATCAGCGAGTGCAACAGATGCAGCAGTAATACCTGCACATCGTGTTCCTGCTTCAGCTGCGAGGATTTCAATCTCGACTCGAATCTTGGAACGAGGATATCGCTCGACGAGTACAACGGATTCAAGGGATTCAGCAGTAACCTTTGAGATTTCTCGGCTTCTTCGGTTGAATCCAGGTCGGATTCGATCTCCTGTTGAGAACGGTGCCATGTTGTATCGTACATCGATGACGGCTCGGTCCTGTCGCTGAATCTTACGAGGATGTGCTTCCATTGGTCCATAAACTGCAGCAACTGCAACGTTGAGTCCGTGGGTTACCATCGCTGATCCATCAGCCGCAGGAAGAACTCCTGCTTCAATAGTCACTGGTCGCATCTCATCGATTGCTCGACCATCTAGTCTCTTTCCATCATCTCGTAGTAATTTTACGTCTCCATATCCACCCATCAGTGTTCACCTCGTTCGTTTTCTAGTGCTTGAACAGCACCTTCGAATGTTTTCTTATGTCCCTCTTCGTTGAGAGTTTGAATTAAATTTCGTGCAATTTGCATGTTTGCAGCATCGCCGTGAATCCAAACTCGACCGTTGTCACCAACGATGATGCGACAATCTGTTGCATCTCGAATTCGACTGACCATTGCATTGTTGTTTCCACGCAATGTGTCGATGAGATTCACCGGAATTGATACGACTGCGCCTTCATTCAATCGGCGCAATCCTACACCCTTCATGGTCAAGACCATGTTATGGGTTTCATCGACTTCTTGAATACGTGCTAATGCAGCATCTCCAATCCCAAGGTGTTGTCGGGTTGAACCGAATTCAACTTTCCACGGTGCAAGTGACATTGGAAGAAGTGCTTGGAATGGTCCGTTGACGTCAAAGAACCAGAGATTGTTTCGCACTTCTGCTACAAAGCCGATGATTAAATCACCGGATCGAGGCATGTATGCGCTATTGATCGGTTGAACTGATACGACATCGTTCTGTTCGTTAAGCCACCCAACACGGGTAGCGATGAATTCATTATTTTCGGCAATCGTACCAGACCCTGCTCGCTTCCCGGTTGATGGTCCGATGACCATTCCCGGGGTCACGAGGCGCTGCTCGGCGCCAACTTGACCTTCGGACATTCTTTTCTCTCCAACCCGCCCACTCGACATCCCATGATAAAGGACACCCTTTTGTCACGAAGACAATTCCTTGACTTCAGCGTTGTTTGCTCGTTTGAGAACCTGACCGATAAGGTCACCTTTCATTCCTGCAGGAATTTCTACAACGCAAGCCCAGTCTCCGTTTTCGAGCCATCCTTCTTTTTGCTGGTGGGTTCTCAATATCTGGCTAACACTCCCGTAAGCGCTTCCTGGAATTCTAAATGCAAGACGAACTGATTCGAAGCTTAGTGGAATGAGTGGTTTCAATCTCGCAATTGCATCCTTCACTTGATCTTCTAGCCGTTTGAATGGGTCAACAGAATACTTCGACTCTTCAAGTGCAAGTTCAATTCGGGTCCGTGGATGAGGTGATTTGCTCTTCGGATCGATGGCTTGGCTATGGATATGATGAATAATTTGTTGACGCATGTTTTCGACACGTGCCTTTCGTTGTGCAGTTGTGAGTTGAATCGATCCTTTTGTAAGAATAATCTGAAGGATGGATGCGACGTCAAGTGTTTCAAACGTCTTCAATAAGGCATCTTCTGTGGGTCGTTCACCAGCTCTTGCATCATGAAAAATTTCATCCATTGCCATAAAATCGTCGAGATTGATGTCGGTTGAATCTTCTTTCCATTGCTCAACAAGATCTGGGTCGACTAGTGCTTCGTAGCGTTTGCCACCTTTCTCGAGTCTGGCCAAGACAGCATCATCGAGACTGACCACTTGGTCACCTCATTTTAGAAACAACGTCTTGACTCTCAATCCTCAAGAGGCTTGAGTCGGTCAAGTTGTTTATTCACTTCTCCACGATCGAGAATTCGGTACCCATTACCATCAACAACAACCACTTCAACAGCATCCCGGTTGAGTTCGGTATCGTTTGCGGAACGGAGGGCTTCAAGCCCCATCTTCATGGCAGCATTCAATGTCATTCCAGTTTTCCAGTTCTTCTCAAAGTATTCAATGACAGTGTTCCTGTTGCTACCGATTGCACCTGCGTGATAAGATTGGTAAGCACCTGATGGATCAGTCTCGTAGAGATGAATTCCTTCATCGTCAACACCACCGATGAGCAAGGCTGTACCAAATGGTCGAGAGCCTCCGTATTGAGTAAAGGATTGCTTGAAATCGCAGAGTTTCTTGACAAGAACATCTACTGGAACAGAGTCCGCATACGTAATTCGATTGATTTGCGATTCAACACGAGCACGTGCAACGAGTTGACGAGCATCAGCAACAAGTCCAGATGTGGCAACGCCTACGTGGTCATCTATTTTGAACATCTTTTCAATGGATTCAGGGATAATAAGGCGAGAAGCAATACGCTTGTCACAGACGAGTACAACTCCTTCTTTGAATTTCAATCCAGCGGTTGTTGTACCTCGCTTAACGGACTCTCGTGCGTATTCAACTTGGAACAATCGTCCATCTGGGCTAAACGTCGTAATTCCATGATCGTATCCTCTTCCACTTGGTTGCATTTATCTCACCATTTCCTTCTCGTACTCGACGCTTTATGAGGGTGATGCTTGACCACCCAACCCAATCCACCCGAACGACCCATTTGAACACTTGGCTTGTTTTCCCTTAATCTCATGAAGTTGATGTTCGTGGGGGTAACATGCGAATTGCCGTCCTGAGTTCCGGAGGGAAGGATTCCTCTGCTGCATGGTGGTGGGCAATGTGCAAAGGATGGGACATTGTTTCGATTGTAACCGTTGAAATCGAGGATGGAGACTCGCATATGTTTCAAGTTCCTTCAACAATCTGGGTCGAGCATCAAGCCAAGCGTGCTGGTTTACCATGGTTACGTGTTCCTGCTTCCGGTACAGTAGACGAAGAGATATTATCTCTTGAGAAAGGATTGTCAAGCCTTGAGATTGATGGAATTGTAAGTGGTGCGTTGCGGTCCGATTTTCAGAAGGAGCGGCTGGAGTGCATGTGTCAACGTTTGGGACTGCATTCCTTCACACCCCTTTGGCATCAAACGCCAATTGAGCATCTTAGGGGTATGTTGGAAGCAGGTTTTGAAATTATGTTGACTTCGGTTTCATGTGAAGGACTCGAACATTCCTGGCTTGGCCATGTCTTGACAAGCGAATCACTAGAACAATTGGATGAACTCTCCCAACGCTACCGATTCAATGTTGACGGAGAGGGCGGTGAATACGAGACGTTCGTATCTGGCGGTCCGATTTGGTCTCCGTCGTTACGCATAACAGGTGAAGCCAAGTTCACAGCAAGTCGTGGCGTGTTTGAGATTTATTCTGTAGATTGAATCGCATGACGAGCTAGAGTTACTGCCTCATCGACTAATTCTCCAGAAACGCCAATGTGGTTACTTGGCTCAAACATTGCTTCCAATTCTTCAGCACTGAATGCTGCGGAAATAGCAGGTGTGCGACTGCATACGTCGATCAATTCTTCCTTGTTTGCGACTGCAGTGAAGGAAGCTTCACGTAGAATTTCGTGTGCCTCATCACGAGGTATGCCTTTCTCAACAAGGTCAATCATGACCTTCTCGGCCATGACGAGGCCTCGTTGCGCTCGAATATTCTCCATGCATCGTTCTGCATCAACCCACATGTTGGTCAAAACCTGTCGGGTTTTGGAAATAACATCCTCACACAAAGCGCTTCCGTGTGAAAGCGTAAATCGTTCACTGCTGGAATTAGCGAGATCACGCTCGTGCCACAAGAGAGCATTTTCGTAAGTAGGAATAATGAACGATCGAACGATACGTGCTAACCCAGATGCGTTTTCTGACTTTATTGGATTCTTTTTGTGTGCCATGGTCGACGACCCAACTTGTTTCTTTACGTCAAATCCTTCACCTGCTTCTGAGAGTTCAGAGCGTTGTAAGTTACGAATCTCTTGAAGAATTTTCTCACAGGTTGTTGCAATGTTTGCAAGCCATGAGACGTATTCGACGTATCGATCTCGACCCACGACTTGAGTTGTAGCCAGAGGAACACCAAGACCCAAGTGTGTGAGAATCAATCGTTGGAGTTCTCGTGCGTTAACACCTTGTGCCGCACCAGTCCCTACTGCGCCGAGGAATTTCCCGACAGCAATACGTGGCGTTGCCTCATCGAGACGAACCAGTTGACGTCGTAATTCATCGAGCCAAACTGCTGCTTTGAGTCCAAAAGTGATCGGAACTGCTGCTTGTCCGTGCGTTCGACCTAACATAACGGTATCACGCTCACGTTCAGCCACATCTGCACAAACTCCAATCAACAAACAGAGTTGTTCACGCAACATCACAATACTGTCGCGGAGTTGCAATGCTACTGCCGTATCAACAATGTCATTGGATGTAGCCCCAAGATGGATGCACCATCCTGCATCACCTGCGGCTTCAGCCATGGCTTTTGTCAAGGCCATAATGTCGTGCCGAGTTTCAGCTTCGATTTCAGAAACACGTTCTTTACGAACAGATTCTGGATTGGAAATAGCAGCAACCGCATTGTAATCTGCTTCAGAGACTCGACCAAGTTGCCAATGCGCCCAAATTAATGCGCGCTCTACTTCGAGTTGTCGTTCGTGACGGCCTGATTCAGACCAAATGTGTTTGAAATCTTGGGATCCGTATCGGTAATCAAGTGGGCAAAAGGCCATGATGAATGGTCAAGAAGAGGCTTCATGAACCTTGCTCAGCGGCATTCGCCTGCATTTCATCACGTGATTCTTCATCCGTCATCATAGCATAGCGGACCAAGACCATAGCAAAGGCAGTTGAAGTTAAGAATGCAACACCTACCCAAATCGATAGATTGTACCATAACATTGCTACGCCTACAAGTGATAAGTATGCAAATAGTTGACAGATATTTGATGCAGTTTTCAACTTCTTCACCATGTGTGGGCTGAGTTTGCCGTTGTTTTCCAACAAGAAGGTGTAGATCAGAAAATAGATGGCTTGGAACGGCAATGTGGCAGCGATGATTGTGAGAGCAACCTCACGAATTTGCGTTGGGTTTGCTTCTTGTTCCATTCCTTGAAACAGCATGACTGCTGTATTTGTACCCAAGAGTGCTGCCATGATGGTCCAACGCTTGTCTTGAGAAGATGTGCGACTCTCAACATTAACGGAGCCCTCACTCATGTCTTCCTGTTGGTTAAAACGGGTTTGAAGATATCGCCTGATAAAAGCATAGGCCAACGATTTGAAGCCCTTGAGGTGTCAACCATCAAAGGGATTCGAGCAGTTTGATTGCTGCACCGGTAATCGTTGCGACAATAAATAACAGAATCATCATTCCAATTGGACCGTATTGATTGGTATCATTGATTGCGGTCTGAAAAAAGCCGTCACGGGCAACTGCTTGTCCGAAACCATCCGCTTCTTCATACGGTGGTGGGTCTCTGCGTGGGATTCGCTCACCCTTTCGAACTTCTCCGCTCATGAACCTACGATTGAGAGAGAGGTCAAGAGCATTGTGGATGAACGAAATCAAATCATAGGAGTCTCTGTAGGGTTCATGGCGGAGCGTTGGAGTCTCGATGTCTCAGGAAAGAGAATTCATTTATCGGTTCGAGGTGGTTGTGGTGGTACGACATTCGGTCTTCATACTGCGGTTAGTGAAATACAATCAGGTAGTCGTGTACTTTGGGCATCACCTGATATGCCAAATGCAAGTCGATTTTCACAGTTGTTTTCATCTCTAAACATCGTGGAATCCAGTCGATTTCATGCTCTCAATCTTATTGGAGCAATGGATCGGTGTGTGGATGCGATTGTTGAAGCGGAACGAAGTCTCCCTCGGGTAGGATTGATTGTTCTGGACGATTGGTGTACCCCAACAGGTCGTATAGAAAAAGATCACATGGATGCAGTCCTTGACCTTGCAAAGCGAATCGATGACTCGACCACACTTTTGTTAATCACTAAATCGGGAACGGATGTTACTGGAGATCACGAGGCATTCAGGGCAAGATCGAAAACAAGTTTCGAGAACGCTCAGTTTGAGATATGGGGATTGTATGCCAACGAGCGAGGAGAAATCCATCTCGACATGAACGGGGAAGTCTTGATTGGGAACATAGAGGAATCAGGATTCGTCTTCTGAATCTTCACCGAGCAATTTCGCCATCTCTTCAAGCGCTTCATCATCCGGTTCATCAAACCGTTGTGGATGACGTGCACCGCCTTCAAG